>Ga0164292_10000001_pt1 | contig 210302 bp, 260 predicted proteins | sample GEODES117metaG_FD_111486 | JGI IMG/M metagenome (GOLD analysis project Ga0164292, IMG submission 111486) | Eutrophic lake water microbial communities from Lake Mendota, Wisconsin, USA - GEODES117 metaG | ecosystem: Environmental > Aquatic > Freshwater > Lake | place: USA: Lake Mendota... | reverse complement strand
TTTGTTTTTTTGTCAAGCTTTTCTAACACAAGTTTTGCATCTTCAAAGTCGCCAATGCCTGGCTGATAGTTCTGGGTTGCCAGAGGTGTAGCATCTGTGTACTGAGGAATTCTAGACACGCCCTCAGAAAGTATACCGGCATAGTCCCAGTATGCTTCTCCCCATTTTATATAACCATAGTTTGAAGGGAACCTTTTATTTAAATCTTCTACAAGATCAAAAAACTCTTGCTTTGGATTTCCTTCTTCGTTAAAATAAATTGGGCTATTTAATATATCACTAATTTCTAATATCTCAGGAGTTGCTCCTTGATATAAAGAGTTTGGAGTCGCATCATAAGCTCTCCATATATCCAGCTCTCTTCTTAGAGTTCTTTTAAGTCCGTTTGCTGATATGTCTGGCGGATTAATATATACGTCTAATATTCTATTTTTAAAATTTATATTTGACTCAAGATATAATCTCTGAAGTCCAACTCTTAATCCAAATTCATCAAAGGTATTAAAATTTTGAACTGGTATTTGTTCTATCGATATCTTGTCGGTATATAATGTTGCGTAATCTTTTAAGGTATATAGTTGAAACGTAAGAAAGTTGTAAAAGAAAACGTTGTCTACTAATTTAGAAGTAACTAATTCATCGAAGCTAGACAGTCTAGTTAATTCTATACCATCTCCTCTGACTTTAATAAAACCAGGTTCAACTGGTTGACTTACATATAGCCAGTCAACTTGCTCCAGATCTACTGAACCAATAAAAGAATCAAGCTCAGTTCTTGTTATTAGTCCGTCGATTCTATCTAGTAGTTCTCCTGATACGGCGTTTAAGAACTTTCCAGCATTTGACTCCGGAAGAGCCAACAATGGAGTAGACTTCTCTAAGGAGTCTTGATATATCTTTGTCCATCCAGGGAACCTGGATAACATACTTCTAGTGTGGTCTGTTATAACTGGACTTATGGTCTCTGCTATATTTATTTGAACCAATAAAAGGAATTTTGAATCAGACAGATCTGTTTCTGAATCAAATGTTATCTCAAATTTATTATATCTATTTACATTTCGTAAAAATAAAACAGTTACATTTTCATTTGAATTTGATATCTGCCTAAAGTCAGAATCATTATTGCTATTTTCCGAACTTGTCTTTATCTTTAAGGAAAAAGTTGGAGTCTCTGTTCCTTTGAGGTTTGAAAAAGCATGCTTAAATCCAAGTATATCTATTTGACTAGACATGTCTACAAAACGTTGCAGAACTTCATATGAAGTTGGAACTAATGTTCTGTACGGGGTTGCTCCATTTATCAAGTTATAGTAAAAGAATTGGTCATCTTCTTCGCTATAGTTATAAATATAATATTGCCCTGCGTCTTGGTCTGTAACTATTTCTCCATAGTTTGTAACAACCGTAGCATTAGCTAGAGATGGCGTTGCATCAGATAAGGTTTGTGTACCAGTAAATGTAAAGTCCCCCAATAGATTTTGTCCATAGGGGGATCTATATGCTGAGTAATTGGTGTAAAACTTATTTGCGTATAGGTCTATAGGATCGGTGGTCCATACGTTAGAACTAACGCTGAAATCTTCGTTCCTAAGAGCTAAAAAATAAGTTTTCATTTAATAAGATTTCTCCTAGACTTCGTCTAACCAAATTGAATATTCTGAAGTAACACCATTTTCTGGATGAACAAACATTAAATGTTGACATGGTCTACTCATAGAATGGAAGTATTCTTGTGCATATGTATTATAGCTTTCTGGAGAACCAGAGACTCTTAATATAGTACTTCCAAGGGTCATCTTAGCCTGCTGATGGTAGTGTCCCATGAATACATCGTCAAAACGTTCAGGAATAGCACCGTCTTTCCATCCCATTACCTTCTTATAGTAACCGTGAGTGGCGCTTGGTGACGGCATTTGGTCACCATGAATTAATAATGTTCCATAAGAACCAATATAGTCAACTGCATACCAGTTTCTTTCGCCTTTTCCATCTGGAATATTGAAAGAGATTCTTCCTTCAGACTCAAAAATCATTTCACAGATCTTATATAGCAGTCTGTCCATGTTCGTTTCTGGGTCGTGTTGCTTTCTCATGCGTCCACCTACAGCACCATGGTTGCCTATTACGGCAGTAACGTGTACATGTTCGAAGTGCTCAAGGGCAGTTTTAAGGAAGTTACCCAGGATCTTTGGGCCATTAACCCCAACCTGTCGATATATACCAGAGTCAATAAGGTGGCTTTGTCCTGGAAAGATTTCCTCACCCTCTACTATGTCTCCCAATATCCAAACGTGAAGGTTCTTAACTGGATGGTGAGTTCTTTGTATATTTGTAATCTCAATCAGCTTATCCATGTAGAGGTCCATTCTTTTAGCTAGGACCTCTGTATTATAATCTGGAGTAACTTTACCCATCTGCCAGTCTGCTAGTACGGCGACTGCAGTTTCTGATGTCGACAAAGACTTTGGAAATGACGGCTTTGGTATATTTGGCAGTTCAAATTCGTTAAATGCATCGAAAGCTGCTTGATAAACGACATGAGATGCTTCATCTCTTACATTCTTGTATTTGTCGATTAGTCTTGCTAGTCTTCTATTTTCTGATCTTAAGAAATCAACAGTGCTAGCCTGCACGCTAACTGATGGTTGAACGTCTAGTTCTAAAAATCTCGATTGCCCATCCTCATCATCTTCCATCAGATCATAATCAGGAACAAACTGTTGAGTACTGACAACGGTAAAGTAGCGAGCTGCTTCTTTTTCGTCAATTTGTCTAGAGTCTACTTTTTCTCCTAAGACTGCACCAGGAATATCGTCATCCCCACCTACAAGAGCTTCTGCGTTCCCTTTATTCTTGGCTTTGACTATCTGAGTCTGTGTTACTAGATAGGTTGTTTCTGGCATAAAAATTCCTTTTGATAAAAGTTAATCAAGATATTATAACAGAAAATATTGATACAGACCCTGCAATCATGTACTCTCTTTCGGAATTTATTCTATATACTCCTTTTGGAATTTCTTGACCGTTAACACTGACACTGAGAATGTTAACTGACTTGACAAGATCTGAGGATGATCTTATCTGTGATTCTATGTCACCAAATGATAAGCTACTTCCTATTGTCATTGAATTTAAATATCTTTTCACAAACAAAGAAGCTTGATTTTCTATGGAAGTTCTAACAGACTGACTCAGACCAGCGGGTAAAACTATATTTACCCCAACATTAACTGGAACTCTATCTGCTATTCTTATGTTTAGTTTAATTCCTACCGGCTTTTTTGAGGACAAGGCAGCTAAAATATTCTCAGCTAGTCTTACATCTATCCTTTGTGCTTCAGGTACGATTATGATATCGCAAGAACCAAGACCATATGATGACTCTCTTACCCTAACATCTCTTACTCCAGGCACTCCGAGGGCATTTAATCTCATTGATTCATTCGTGCCATAGGAAGATTCTTTTATAGATCTACTAATTCTGAGCCTATAAAGATCATCTGATTCCATATTCATCATGGAATATACTTCTTTAGGGTTTGAGCAGAAGACTAATGTCCCATCTGATGAATTAAAGTTATGCTTAGTCAATACTCCTATGGAAGCGGTAAAATCATTTCCTTCAAAATTTGCCATTAATCTACCAAATACTCTAGTTGTTCCAGCTAGTATCATTACGTCGTCGACAAGCTTATATTGATATTGCTTGGTTGAAAAAGATGTTACATCATTATAAATTAATGTATTTTTTGGTATTAAAATATCAGATGCTTGAGGTGAAGATATGTAAAACTGGATATTGTAGCTAGCCCTATCTTGCTCTGCTTCGGATGCTATTGTTCTTCTTCTGACTGAATACAGTTCACCAATTAAATCAAGAGCCCTGCCCTTTGCCGTTGACAAACTGGCTTGGTCTATAGCAAACCTTAGGGCCTCGTATAAGTCCCCTATTTCGACCGCTAAGGCCTCTGCAAAGGCTCTGGCTATGGCCCCAGGGTGCGTGGCTGTAATCCCCGCATTCTTCTGCAGGGACTGTATGATCTGCGTTAAGATCTGATCTTTACTCTTACTGTATACCAGGGGCATCTTATCTCCTTATTATAGATCTTGTGTAACAGATAATGTTACTGGTTGATTAGCGTTGTCTAATATGTGTACATCAAACCTAATTGAACTAGCAGATGTTGGCACTGCTTCAATGGTTATATTTGCGCCCCTGAATATTCCACCCTTATTTGGGTCTTCAAGAGCAGATCTAATCATCCTTTTGCCGATTTCGCCAGTAACCATTGTCTGAGGCATGCCGTATAGGACTGATAGATCGCAGCCTAATTCTGGATAGGAAGCAAAATCTCCAGTTTCTGTCATCAATCTTATATATATTTGTTGAACATTTTTCTGTCCAGAATCTGAAACTACTGCCAAATCATTGTTTCCAGTTAGCTTTATATCTCCTGATAGATCAAAGTATAGGTCGGGCATTTTATGTATCGTTTCTTATCCAGGGGAAGTTCTCTAGGTTGTCACTGATCGATCCATCTTCTGAATCAACCTTATTTTTAGCCTCACTGAAAGAATATCCGTTTTTAATATATTTAATTAAAATTCGAACATTAATATCAGAATTGGTCTTAGCATAGGAATCTATTAGATTCTGTACATTTTTTGGTATGATTATTTCTCCAGCGCTTGAACCCTGATCTTCAATTGGATTTTTAGGAGCGGAAAAACCATATTTACCATCTATAGTAACGGGGATATTCAAACCAGGATCTTCTAAATCCTCTAAATTATCTAGAAAGTGGGTAGCATTATGGTAGGCTGGATTATTGGAAAACGAGTTTGTTTTAATAAGAGCAGGCTCGTTATACATATCTGATGCGGGATTAAAGGACATACCATTCCACCTAAGGCCGTCATCATCTCTAGAATAGAACTTAATACTATCTGCGAATATAGACACACTTCTAGTGTTGGAATTTATAACTATCCCTACACCTGGACAAGCAAAGATCTCTATTTCTCCAGCGTCTGTTACCCTTAAGAAGGAATTGTTGTCAGGGTGATTTATCCCAACTTCTCTATTTGAGAATTCTTTTCTTCTTTTAATTTCATAGTCTTCATCAAATAAATCGTTTGAAGTAACTTCTGGATCATAATCATTAATCATATTTAAGCCATAAACTTTGGTATTCCGGTGTCAACAACATTGTTAACTGTATTTTTGTAAAGAGAATTTTCATCTATAAAATAATTCATTATGTAAGGTTGCTTTTCAGATACGTCTCTAAACGCTACGTAGCACCTGGTACCAGGAGTTGGAGCAACAGTCTGTATACCATAAGTAAATGGGCATGGGACTTTTGAAAACATACTGCCTATGGTATTAGAATACTTTTCGTCCAACATAACTACTGCTGTATTACTTGTTCTATCATAGCCCATTATTGTACCAGGTCTAGCTTTTGAATCTTGAAATTTATTTAAAGATACTTGATCATTTATTTTTTGATCAAATTTAGGATAATTAATTGCCATTAGAAATTTGGATCCTTTGTTTCTGTTCCGTTGTTTGCTATTATATTTCCAGAGAACCAACTGTTTAAATAAGACTCTCCGGGTTTGTTTTTAAAATTTTTAATAATCCAAGCTTTTAAAGTTTCTTCTGTTTTACCAGTATTATTTATATATGCTTTCCTTATTGTTGAATATTTGACTTTAGCTAATGCACCAATAACTGATTGTGGATTTCCATTATCATCTTTTAACCCCAACTTATAATCACCCCAAGCATGGAACACATGTCTATCTAATGGTTTGCCTCCGTTTATATATTTTTCTTGCTTGATTTTGATCTATTACTACTAACAGCATACCGATTTGATTTAATGGTATAAATATTCTTTCATCTGTTGTTTCTATGCTAGCAAGTTCCTGCACTTTTTGTCTTAAAATAGTTGGATCAGTATCGCTAGTTGTACTGTATGCAAGTTTTAATCCCAACACATTTGTTTCACTTGGGACAGTTAGTCTAAAAGTTTTAGTTCCATGAGCTGCTGGCAGCAGGTTCATTTGCAAAAATCCAAAAGAAAAGTCTTTAGTTTCTCTATTTCCATTTATTGAACCAGGACGAAAGTTTGATTCCCTTTCTGCTATGCCAACAAATAACGCAGATACTTCGTCAGAATAAAAACCACTCATCATCATCAACTGCATTAACTCATCTCGGGTCAATGCTGTCTGCTGATCGTTCTTATAAGATTTTTTAAATTTACCTATTGACTCTGCGCCTACTGTGCTAGCCATACCAGAAGAAGACGAGATTCCAGTTATTGCAGCAGCTATTTCTGGCGTAATAAAACTTCCCGCTCTGTGTGGACCAAAACTGACGTGTATATGATTCCTGTGGTTATTATCTGCGCCAAAGTTTACGTGTGGAGCTATGTTTTTATATTTTTTTCTGATAGCTGAATTTTCATCCTCTAATCCGGCTATCTTTTAATCCCATCTCTACACTAATTTCATTGCTAATCATTATTAAATCCGGATGAAGTTCATGGGGAAGATTCTGCAAGTGTGTTAAGAACAGATCTAAAGCTGCTAGATAGTCAACTTTTTTAGCTACAAAATTCTTTTTTCCTAAAGTTATTTCTTGAGCCTTAGTTACGCCTAATCCCATTATGTCAAATCCTCTACCAAAAGCATGATCGCTAACGCTGTTAGTGTTGCCCATATCTTGATCTGTTAATGCTTTAAAGTTATTTCCTATTATACCTCTGTCAGTACCTTGCCCACCCCTAATATATATCTTGTTCGTCAACTCTGACATTAATGCTATTAATGCTGCAGAGACTTTGCATAATTTTTTACCAGTTCCAAATAATGTTTTATCAATTGTAACGGAACCAAGTTTGCCTTTACCATCTGCCGTGTATCCCCCACCTTGAACGATGTCGAATCCTAATGCTTTAAGATCTTGCTTTGCTGAATTTGTATCAAAGTCTAAATTAAAATCATAAAAGCTTGCATCAAAATTAGCTTTATTATTTAGCTCTTTGAGACGTCTAGCATACTCTGCTTTTTCTTGTTCTGATAATTGATCGACAATTGCAATTGCCCTAGAGCCACCATTGTATACTTCTGAGTCTGTAGATGGGGAATAACCTTTAAGGCTATGTGACAAAGCCTCTCCTTGAGATCCTGTAACGGTACCTGAGCTAGAGTTTGTGCCTCCTGCAGCAGAGCCAGAATCAGTAGCTGATTTAGAATTAACAACAGCATCCATGGCAGAGCTAAATCCACCAGGAGCATAACCAGTTGTCATTAAAGATTGTTTTGCAATTTCTTGCCTTGCTGCAGCTCCAGTAAGATATGTGCCACCATTTGGATCATTGGGGTCAACTATTTTTACGTCGTCATCTATGTCTCCAGCCATAGCTATTATCCCATGCATTGAGGACTGCACATTTTGCATGTAACCATTTATCGCAAAAGCTGGATTTCGATAGATACCCTCTCCTTGAAGAACTTTGAGTGGGTCTGAAGACGTTAAAGTTTTTCCAGTTAGGTCTTCCCTGGACTGTGTTGTGTTAGTGTATGTTGGTTTACCATCTGGATAAAATGTTTCAGATATTTTTGTAACACTAGACTGAGAATCATTTAGATCATCAACGCTAAGATTTATATCACCTGACATATTTACCTCCTCCTCCAACTGTATACTCACTAACTGGATTTAGCTGAGGCATAAAGTCTTTTGGTGTTTCTACTGATTTTTGTTGATACTGAGTTCCGGTCATATATACTTGAGCTAAACCTGAAGTTATTAATTCCCAGTTAAGAGTAACAGGCTTTCCGTCTTCATAGTACTCGTCCCAAGATACAACTGGCCATTCAGAAGATTTTTCATACAACTCATTGGCTATTAAGATATTCATTAATACATTAAAATGTCTTTTTTCAACTTCACCCAAAGAATTAAGGGGATCAGAAGTTCCGGTTGGAACAAAGTGTTCCAGAAGATCTGACATTGCATCAAGTGATGTATACATTTTGTTAAAATTAATAAACATTATTGAATCTTGGTAAAATTTCTTTCTTACATTTTCTTTAATAGTTTCTTTAAAATCTACTATAAATTGTGTATTCTGTTGCGCAATAAATATACGTCTAAGTTCTTGAATTAAATTTTCGTAAATATTTGAGCTTGTTGAAGAAAAAACCGTAGCCATATATCTATCTTCAGCGTTGGCATAACTTCCGGCCTTGTATGCTGATGTATAATTTGCAGGTATATTCTGTTCTGAACCTGGCTCATAAGCGTTATCTACCGTTATTATTTTTGAAGGATCTTTTGGATTAATTCTTAAAACTATAAGTTTACCTTTAACTGCTTCTTGAACGTATCTCATGGCCTGTCCAGCAGAAGAGTTTTCATTAATAAATGCTGTTTGTGTTTCGTCACTAGTATTTCCTGTTCCAAACTTAACTAACTCAGCTGTGTTTATTCCGTCAAATCTGACCGTATAAGTATTCCTAGATGTTCCTTCGCCAAATATAACATCTTGTACTTCAAATGTGTCACCGTCTTTAACGTGTGTAACTTTGACTATAGCTTTAAAAGATTCATTTAAACCAGTTTTATCTGGACCAATTCCAGAATACTTCAATATTTGAGAATGAACAATTGCGTTTTCAAGACTTATGTGTCTAACTAAACTTCCAATTTCTTTTTCTTTCCAACCCATACTCTTAAGTAGATCGTCAGTTCTAACATATAGATCTCCTTCTGCAGTACGAGTATTGGATCTAACGCCCAAGATTCCTGGAAGTATTTTTATAGAATGATATCTACCGACTACCATACCTTGATTGAAAGATAATCCTGCGTCCATCGGTTGACCATTTTTATTTAAGTATTGAATATAACATCCGTGTTGATCCAAAACATTATCTCTAATCTTCTTCCAACCATTCCAGATTCCGTCACTAATTAATGCCATTCCTCCAGCAGCAACTCCAGCAGCCGTACCACCAGAAACTACACCAGCTACTGCAACAACGCCAGCTGATATAACTGGCATTGCTAGAGCACTAAACACAGCCATTCCAGTGGAACCAGCTTGTCTTCCAGTAGTAGTTTTTGATAGAGCTTCTAGTCTCTCTTTTGCCGTTGGTAATTGTTCCGCAGCTTGGTTTGCCATAATATCTTTTACCAAAGCAGAGTGTCCATGTGTATATTGCATAGCGCCCGTTAATTGTGTTTTCAAACTTTGAGACAAAGACTCAACCGATATATTTCCGTTTGTAGTAAGCAGAGAGTTGCTAGATGGATTACCCAATAAGAATCTTGAACTATTTCTCAAGTCTTGCATACTGAAGTGCCCGGATATCCAAGATGACATAAACCATCTTGCTGGATCATTAATTGTAACGAATGCATTTGGAGTGATAGATGTTACAAATCCCATTTGAGGAGTAAAGTGATGGACTACTTGTTCTACTTCAAATATTCCATACATTCTTTCATAAACGTCTGCTAAGTAAACCAGGTCAAATGGTCTTATGTCTGCATTGCCTATGACCATTAATTCTCCACCATAAATATCTTTTAAAGATTCCTTTAAGTGTGAAAGTGCTACTCTTCTTGCTGTTAGTTCATCTGGTTCACCTGAAGCTGATTTTGCTATTCCTCTAAATGTTTCCATTGGATGCATTATTGGATGAAGAATTCCAGTTATGCCGGAACCTTTAAGGTTGTCAAAAAATATTCCTGTCTCTACAGTTTTCTCAACCTGTCTTTCAGGTGGAGCAGCTTTATCCAATGCTACGGTTACTGGATACTTTCCATCTGAAACTGCAGTTATTTGAGTAGCAACGTTTCCTATATTTTCTTTTATAGTGTTAGAAAGTATGTGAGTGAAAGAACTAATATAATGTATTCTTTGGAAAGGCTCTCTAACCTCTACTACTGGTTCTCCGTACTCTCTAGTAAATGGATTGTCCACTGCTCTTAACAGGGTCCCTGGTCTGCCCAGAGAATAATAGATAGAATCATTATAAGCTTTGTTCAATATATTAGCTTGTTGAGTAAAGTTTTCAAGTTGAGTTAGACCATGACCCATTTGTTGCATTGAAAGCTGGAACATGTTCATCATTCCACCAAGAGCAGAAGTGAAAGCGTTATATATCGGACCAATATTTCTGTCCCAGAAATTATTAATATCTTCTTTTAATCCAGTAAAGAAGTTTGATGCGCTGTTTCCTTCTTTTGCGTGCTTTTGCAAAAGGCTAGTAAATTTACCAGTATCTGATGCGTAGTTGACATCGTAGTCTATAAATGCTTGCCAGATTACATCAACTGGTCTAAAACTCCAGTCATCATCGTTTCCACCAAATATAGTAGACACGACTGACTCTACAACTGCACCTTGAACTGCTCCGACAATAGCAACAGGACTTGCAACTGTTGCTACAACTGCAGCAGTGTCTCCTCCAACAGCTCCTGCAACCGCAGGAAGTGCACCTGCGCCTATCTTTGCTCCAGTTGATCCAACTCGTTTTTTATCTGGTCTTAAGACTAACCATGCTCTTGCATAGGGGTCTTGCCACATTTTTTGCCTAAACACTCCAACCATCAATAAGTATAGTTGCTTAGGAGTTTTTATCTTAGCTAAATATGCTTCTACATCATCTTCAGTTACCTGTGTATTAAAATCAAAATTAGGGTTTTTTGAATCTTCTTCAAATTTTCTAAAGTCTGCTGCCGATGCTGGAGCAGTTGTAGTGGTAGCAGCTGGTGTTGTAGTAGAAGTAGCAGCTGGTGTTGTAGTCGAAGTTTGCGCTGCGTTTACGCTTGCTTGACTATATAGATACATCTTTACATACTGCCTTACGGTTGATTTAATGCCTTCAACTTTTTTGTATATTAACGCATTGAAAGCATCGGTTAAACCTTTTCCTTCATTAATTATTGGTTTTGAATTTTCATCATATCCATCAAATCCCTGGTTTACATATTCATTAATTGCAACATCTACAGCTTTTCCTCTTGATGCATTCTGGTTCACCCAGTCAGCACCAAGTAATGTTTCAAATTCTTTTGAACGACCCACTGTATTAAAGTCCTGCAAAAAGTCTTCTGTTTTACTACTTAATAATTGGAATATCATATCAGTTGACTCTTTGTCGTCATCTGGATCTAAGTTATATATGGCTTTCCATATATTTTTTGTTGAAGAATAATTATGATATCCATATCTAAATTGGTCCCAAATATTTTGAGCTTCGCCAACTGTTCTTCCGTTTCCAGCTATTACTTTAACTTCTGAGTCAAATTTTTCATCAAACATAGACCTTGCTTGAATAGAAGTAGTGTCAAGTATATCGTAAATAGAAGCAAAGTTATTAAATGTTTTAGCTTTCTTATCTTCTTCTCTTTTATCTTTTAGATTATCTTGTTTAAGTTCATCATAGTTTTCATTTGATACGCTATCAAAATAGTCTACATAATTTCCGCCACTAGATAAAAACTCTTGCATTTCTTTTACTGTTCTTAAAGCTAGTGAGTCGTCGATACTATAAATAAAAGATGGTCTAATTCCAGTTGCATATCTGTTAGTGGTTACAAAACTTTTTCCTATAGCTGGTAAATCATTTGTTTCCGGAAAAATTTGATCTAGGTTTTGTTTATCTTCAACATTTCTAAAAGATCCAAAACCTATTATCATTTGATCACTTGATGGTGCACCAGTGTCATCACCATTTCTTCTGTCTAAGCTTTTAAGAGTAAACGTTTTAGCCTGGTTTGCAGATGTTGTTACCACTCCTAATGGGGTTTGATCTGGGACAAAAGTAAATCTGCAATCTACAAGATTTAATTCTTGAGCACCAATTGTGTCATATTGCTTATCGTTGTCAGCTCTAACTTGAGTTTCATTATCTAGATTGTCTGGTAAATTTTCTGATGGAAAAACAATCTTGCCATTATCTTTAATTAAAAGACCCAAGAAATAAGCTGCGTCTGGAGAAACAATAGCGTCTACGTCTGTCTCTCCCCACAGGAAGTATGCTGGTGAACATACTACTGCTTGTTTGCTTTTTTCATTATATACTAAAACTTTTCTTTTTTTATAATCTTTAGCTGTTCCAACTAGATCTTCATCGCTAAAATTATAAGCTTTCTTAAAAGCTTCTCTTGCATTAGCATTATCTTTCTTTCCTGATTCAAAGCCAGCTTTGTACGGCCATTTCATGGCAATATAAAATTGCTCGTGCAGAGCATCTTCGGGCATACCCCACTCGGTAAAGTTTAATTGAGTGCTTGGATCATAGGAATCTTTATAAGCTGGATCTAGATCATAGTAAAAATCTTTATAAGTTTCTGATAATTTTATGCCACCGCTTGTAACAGTGATGTCAGACCCTGTTCCTGGTCTAGCTATTGGCAGTGGCATTGTTATGACTTGAGATGCAGCTATACCACTAATGCTCTTAGTGCTTAATCCGGATGGGTCAAATGCTGCACTGCTCTTAAGCATTTCGTCTAAGCCCATATGTTTTAGCTTGTTAGCAAAAGAAAAGTTAAAGTCTAAACTCTTAACTCCATCTTTCTTAGTAACCAATGCTGTATCTCCAGAACTTCCTTCTTGGTCAAGAAGAGATTTTTCAATCAATGAAATGTTAACTACATTAGACATTCTTTCTTGTACATCTTGCAAACTATCTATCTTAATAATTTTGTCAAAATCAAGAGACTGTAATGTTCCTGTTCTTCTGTCTGTAAAGAATGGGTACCTAAATCTAATTGGAAGTTGACCGACTTGCTGGTGGTCTTCCTGTATTTCACTTTCAAAGCCAGACTGACCAAACGGTAAGTGGAAACCAACTTGGGTCTTACCTTTTATCTTTGGCAGCTTTGAAACTAGACCGTGCACATTATAATATTCTGATCTTTTATCGTCAGTTAAATCTATAAGCTGTCCACCAAGGCCAAAGTTTTCCGTAGACCCTGCTTGGAATATACCAGTAAAATTTGCCATTTGCTTAGCGTAGCTCGCTAGATCATCTGATATGCTAGATTCTTTTAGTGCCAAAGCTGCTGCAGCTTCTCCAAGCGGAGAAGTTTCTTTATTAATCTTAGATAGAATATCATGAAGTTCTGAATCTGGACCAGAGTAACCAGGTATGTTAACCCCATCTTTTTGAGCTTGCTCTTCTGATGGGAAACCTGTAGATATAGGAACAACTCCAGACGTGTAGAGCCAATGTGGTTTACCATAGAATATAGTTGACCTATCCTCAAATGGTCTTACGGCAACAATATAGTTTGGCAATAGGCGTGCACACATTTGGAACATGTCCCAAACAGATCTCATATACGTTTGTGCCCTAAATGAAACTTCATCATAAAGATCGTCATCGGTATTATTAGTTAATCCCATAGTGGCAAAAAGGCTCTTAAACCCTCTTCCGCCCATTGAATGCAATAGCTTACTTCCCAATGCTGCTGCACCAAATACTGGACTAATAGTACTTAATGTTGCAATTGTTGCATTACTGGTTAAAGCTCCTTTTACTGCTCCAGATATTCCTGAAGCTTTTTGTTCTTCTGGAACGGAATTTAAACCACCCTGTCTTGCCTCTAAAGCTGCAGATGCATCTGTTGATGTTGGTGCGTTTTGTATCAGGTTAGACCAGCTAGATCCAGAAAGTCTATCAAGGTATCCAAATTTTTCATCCATCATCTTGGTTTCATCGATGCTGGCCATGGTGGTCCATCCATCGTCCAAGTCTCCACCTAGAAATTGAGCAACTCCTATACCATTGCCTGGATAAATATTTCTCTTGAATATTTCTAAATCTCTTTGTGTACTAAAGTTTGACCACAAAGACTGCATTGCGCCAACTACTGGAGTTCTAACACTGCCACCAGCAGATTGCATTCCTCCAACGGAACCAAATGGACTTCCAGGAAGAATTCCATTTACTCCTGCTTGCAATCCCCCTGTCATGATGTTCATTGCACTATTTCCGGCAAGACCTATCGTTCCAGTAACCGGATTATTTCCTACTGCATTAAAAGCATTTGTTACGCTCTGTTTGTATGCGCTTGACTTTGCTGCTTCAGCTGCGGTTAATGGTTCATATAGTATTGAACCAAAATGTCTTATTCCAAATTTGTTTTCAGAAAAAACTGCCCCTCTTGTTGCATGGGCAAAAGCTTCTTTAGTTCTAGAAGTTCCCATCGACAATAGGCGTATCATTAGGTCTCTTGGTTCAGACATCCAAAGGCCAGTATCTACTCCGCCATCTATCTTTCCACTGTCTCCTTTTTTGTTAACAGAGTTAATAATGGGACTTAATTCGATAGCGTCTGACTGACAGATTATGGTTACAATTTCTCCAGTGTCAACCTCTGTAATAATTCCATTAAAAACTGTTTGCAAAGAACTTGGATTGGCTCCGTATCCAGCTCTTAGGTGGACTCTAATACCTGGCTTAATTCTCATATTATTTATTTGAACAATGTAAGAAGAATTCATATTAGATTTTAGATTGAAAGATCTGTTTAATAGTTTGTCTACTATTTGTGCTGTACCTTCAGTCAAATTTGGTTTATCTATATTATAAACTTGTCCATCAGTAAGCAAAGATGCGACTGTCATCTCTGGTTTGCTTAGTTTGGAATAAGTATTTGATAATCTTAATACTAAAGTATCTCCAAGAATATCTTCAGATTGAACTATGGAGAAATCAATAACAGATTGCAATCCAAAAAAGTTATCAAACAATTTTACTCCAGCAAAGAAGTTTGAGTCATCTATAAGCCAAAGCATATAAGTTGGAAAGGCTCTTAGCATTCTTCCTGATATATCCCTATACTGAGAGTCCATCATCATTTTTTGCCAATGTTTACCAAGACCACCCATTTCGCTGCCCTTTGAAGCTGACTGCATTTTATCAGTTCCTGGGTATGCTATTGTGTCCATGTAACCTTGAAGTGGTTTAGCGCCAGGGACACCAGTGTGTGATTCTTGAGGATCTCTATCTGGAGCAGTTGTATCGTATATCTGAGTAGTCTCTGTGCCTATTGCTTTTTTTGAAATAGGATCTCTTCTTACATTTTCTTCAGCTATGTAAAATTTTCCATCAGAACTATTTGAGTGACCAAATATATAACCACCGTCTGGACTTTGATATATTGCTGGTATTTTTCCAACTGATTCAGAATCTGCAGCTGGAATATAGTGTGTAATTCCAAAATGCTCTGAATCATCTGGGTCAAAAGAAACTTGATCCATTCCATCAGAATTACTGTCTCCAGCTATAACAAGCTTGTTAAATGCTTGAATCTGTTCTGTAGATCCAGATAAAAGTTCACCAACTTTTAAGTCTCCATCTTTGGTTGTAAATTTTAGATCGCCAAAATCATATAAAGTATCTTCATCATCTTTAAATTTTTCTACCATATCTTTCCAAATATCTGGATACTTATTGGTAACAGATCCAGTTCCTAGACCTTGTTTTTCAACTAGGGTATCATTATTTGTATCAAGAATTGCAATTCTAAAAACCTTCATTGCTTCATAAGAATTAAGTCCTCTGTCCTTGACTAGATAGTCCTTGACGTCACTGAGACTTCCTTTGTTCTCTATCAGCATTTCTTTAACTTGATTGACTATAGAAATATATTCTGCAGTTGTCGTAGCACCGGATTTGTTTAACCTACCGTTTTCTACACCAGGAAGCTCATAGTTTTCAACAACATTATTGATAACATCATTATCAAACATCTCAAATGATCTAAAGTAGAAGTCTGGGTCAAAGGATCCTATATGTTTATTTGTATCTGGATCGATAACTGCTAGTGGCATGTCTGGGTATGTGTTAATAGACGACCATTTTTGTTTTAATCTTAGAAATGGATTTCTTTTAGTTCCAAATTCTTTAACTAATTCTATTTGAGATTCAGAACTGATTGCTTCTCTTTTTTGTTGAAAGATATCAAAGTCGACAAAAGATAATTGAACACTATAAATATGAGGGAAAGAAGGTATAGTGTCTACACTATAGGAAAGTGGAAGAACATATTTAATTCCAGAAAGTGCGGTTAATATATTTTTAATTCCCATGAATCCAATAACTCCAGCGGCCTGCTCTAGACGAGCTAATCCACTTAAGAAATCAAACATTTTTGTTATTTTAGTTAGTTCTTTTTCTCCAAATATAGTTAAAGACATGGACACAAAAGAGTCATTGCATCCAATATACTGAAAAGTTGGCTCGTCTTGCATCTGCAATTGCAACCTAGCAAGGTTATTGGAAAGAGTCGTAGAAACTGAATTTACAACTACAGCTTCAGGATCTAGTTTAACTTTCATCATGGGAACTTCCCATTCTTTTATGTTAAACTTTCCTCCTTTTTTCTTTGCGTTAGCTTCGAATATTGCTTGTATGCTTGAGTCACTAAAATATCTTTCATACAAACTAACATTAAAAGCATCTGCATAATCTCTTTCTATTTCACCTCTAATATTTGTCCATTGAGTAGAGTTTCTATCAGTGACCGGTGGCTTTAATAGTCTTGCCGCTTTATCTGCAGCGTTATTAATACTATAAGCTAAATAACCTTTTGGCTTTTTAGCTAAAAGGTATATCTCCCATTTATCATCTTTTAATTTTTGGGTTGCTTCCGGAGAAGGTTGTGACGGCACTTCAATATCGTTTGGAGACTTGTTGCTCTTAATGTAGTCATACTTTGCAGATGCTGTTATGCCATTTGTATTTAAGTAATCAATTGCAAGAGCATCATATATCTTATCAAAAGTGTTAGAGCTATTAGCTCCAGCTAAAACAACTTCTACTATTTGTTGAGCTATTTTTTTCTTATATGTACTTATAGTAAAGTCTTGAGAAAGTTGCACTACAGTATCTAAGTTTCTATACAAAGCTGCTTCTGATATATCAATTCCAACTTTACTCAAAATTCCTTCCCAAAAACCTCTACCAATATCAGTTAAATTTCTTTCTTCTTCAGATCTAAATGTTGAAATATCAGGAGAAAATAATTTTGACTGCACTTGATTTGGTATATAGAATTCAATACTGTTTCCATTTGACCATTCATCTGCTATATTCATAGAGAGAGTGCTTGAATTAACATAGTTCTTTTGTTGTTCTTCAATCATTCTAAAATCTGCTGCTGAATCTAAACTATCTGTTGTCTCTATAGTTCCTTCAACAGTTTCTTCTTGCACTAAAAGAAATTCTTCATTTGAAGTTTCTGAAAGAGCAATAGCTGCTCTTCCCATGTAGTATCTAAACTTTGCCCAGTCAATAGCTTGATTAAAATCTTTAATCATCGGTAAGAATGGCTTGTGGTTAAACACATTCAACTGAAGATCCACAGCTATGGCAAATGGAAAGTTTGGTACCGTAGATATTGATATGTTTGACATTGCTATACCAGTAATGCCAAATACGGTATTCAAGTATTGATTTTTAATAGGAAGTATTGGTGCGTATTTAAATGCTGCTATCAATCCTCTCAGGGATGAAAGGAACTTATCAACTCTTAGTTCCTGCTTTGGGTCATTGAAATCAATATTAATATTTGATTTAAGATTCATCTTTGCAGCGTCTTGTGCTGTGATGCCCCAAATCTCTTCATAGTTAGGAAAAAACAATTTTAAAGATATAGTTGTATCTTTGTATCCAGTATTAAATTTAGGTGATGCTTTTTGCCTAATTGCTCCACCAGTTAAACTTCCTGCTTTAAATCCAGTGTTAACAGATATGGAGATAGGTGGAACATAAAAGTTTGAAGCACCTATCCTTAAGTGAAAAGCATCTGGAGACTGCGGAGCAGTGCCAGAAGGCCAGCTTATTTTCTTGATAGTATTCTCTATATGCATTGCCGTAATAAAGTTTTCGGCTGCCCAGACTGGCTGAAATGTAGCCTTACCTTCATTGTCCACACCAAAGGACTTAAACATCTCTTCAACTATTTGTTTTTGATTATTAAGAGCGTCTTCTTCTGAATAACCATAGTCAGCAGAAGCAGAAAGTGCGACTATAAATAGTTCATATAATTTTGGAAAGTATTTATATATACTTGCAAGAGATATAGGATCTCTTAAGAAAAAGTTTTTAACTTCTATTAATTTATCTTGCCAAAAGATATCTCTTTTAGGATCGTTATACTGCTCTTCTGCAGCAGATTGTCTTAATGTTGCTGTTGATTCAAATCTTTTTCTAGCAAATTCTTGAATTCCGTCCAGCCATTTCGGCTAATTCAAGAAGTCCTGAATTTTGAAGTTTAGCTGTAATATTTTCAGCTAATTTTTCTCCACCATCATTAAAAGCTGTTTTGTTATATTGGAGTAGACTTTTAAAGGAATCATCTGTATTAGACATTGAGTTTTTAGTTGGGTCTAAACTAGTATCTTTTCCTACGTTTACGTCCCAAAGATTAGCTGTTCCAGATATGTATCTTGCTGTATCAATTACAGCATTGGTCAACCCACCAGCAAACCTGTCCCATCCAGACCTATGCTTAGCTGTGTCAATTAGATCCTGAAGTGGTGCTAAATCAGAATCAGAATAAGTAGCTTGCGTTGAAGGTGCTGGTTGTGTATTGTCTGCCATAATCTACCTAAAATATTTATTAACTTCTAACATCCCACCCAGTTTAAAAGCTGAGGTATTTGTTGCTGCTATAGAGCTGTAATTAGTAATTGTACCACTTTTTTTAAAGGATGTAAAGTTAGAGGCACCGTTCATACTCTGTGCTATTGAAGTTACATCTTTTTTGCTATATCTTGCTTTTTGTATTGCAGGATCTGCATATCCAGTTCCGTTCATCTGAATCATTGTTGATGATGGATTATTTAATCCTTCAAACGATCCTCTAATTGGATCTGACCTTTTGATTGCTGGGCTAGTTTTTCCTTCAGCTTCTATATTATTTTTATTCTCAACATTATGTGAAGCTGATTTTCCTGCCCCAGAAGCTATTTTAGCTGCGTACTTATTACCAGTTAAAGTTTTTCTATTTCCATCTGGCTTTTTAGTTGCAGCGTCAGAAAGATTTTTGTTTTGGTTGTCTGAACCGAACAATCATATTTTAAAATCCTAAAATCGGGATGCCACTTGAGAATAGGGATCTTGTCCTAGAAGTGGGAGGCTACTATACATAGTACTGTTAACTTCACCATCTGTAACACCGCCAACCATAGATCTTAATCTTTCTGCATCTTCGCCAGATCCTGATGTGTACACTTTGTATTGCATTCCTCTAGTTACAGGGTTTAGCGTTCTAAGGTTTTCGATAACTGCTTGTCTAGCCGGATACCCAGACTCATATGCACTGCCCCCTGGAAGCAGGGGTGGTCCGGATATGTCATCACTAGAATGATCCCTCCTGTAAGACTTAACGAAACCAAATACAGAAAGGGCTGCAGCAGCTGCTAGACCTGTTCTAACGCCTTTATTCTTAAGGGCGTCACCTAAGGCACCAGTTTTAAAGGATTCGCTCATTCTCTTATATGCTGTACCTGCTGAAAAAGCAGTTCTGGCTGTTGACCTAGATCTTTCTACTGCATCTCTAGTTGCAGTAGGTATATCAGATCCAGATAAAAATCCTTTCATGGCCTCAGCAGCTTGTTCTCCAGCTTCTTCTAATTGTTTTCGACCAGCTACATGATACATAAAGGCGTTGTATGCTTCTGAACTTTCTCCAGGCTTAATTCCAAAATGTTGTTTGTTTGCAAAATCGTCTTTTATTCTACCGGCAAATTCAGTTATTATACTTTCTTCATCAGTCAATGCCCTCTTTGCTACACCTTTTCCTCTTCTTATATTCCTAGAAGCATCGATAAAAGCCAAAGCTTCATCCAAGGTCATTTTAGATAAATCGGTTGATATCGGCAGTGGGGCTCTTGATAGCATTGGTATCCCAGCAGTTGTTTTATCGGCAAGGATTTGCCCTGCTTCTCTTCTTAATCCTGCAACTCCAAACTCATAAGCTTGTTGAGCTGTTTGTACTGCCATTTTGTCAGCTCTTGTTTGGGAAGATCTTGCTATAATTCTTTGCCTCATTGCTGCAGTCATTCGATCAACCGCATCTATGTTAGAGACTGAGCCATCTGCCAATACTGTTGGCGTACCCTGTAGAAGGTTCCTAGTCTCGTAACCAACTTTTTTTTGCAGATTTGCAGAAAGTGTCTCCATTATATCTAACGCTTTATCTGTATCGCCTAATGCCGGTGCTTGAACGTTTATTCCAGCTGCCTCCATTGCTGCAGATAGTCCTCTGTGTATATCACTTAGTATTGTTGTTCTTAATGTTTTTATGTTTGCTAGATTTGGCAAGTCTCCGTTTAAGCATCAAGTTTTGTACTTTTCCTTGTAAACTTTGTAATTGTGTAGAAACAGTGCCTATAATGTTTTCTGTAGCGTCTTGGTATTGTGCTCTAGCAACTGGATCTAAATTCCTTGCAAGATTTCTTGCATCTGCCATGGCCTTCCTGCTGATTGATGTTGCCGCTGATTGAATATCCATTATGCCTCTAACCATTTGGTCTAGTTCAGCATACCTATCATACCCTGCAGTTCCTACTTGCATAGTCATTGATTGCAGTGCTGTTTCAGTGTCTTGAGCAGATAACTCAGCACGGTGCTTGTGTAGGGCCATCATTTGTGCTGGGTTAAGGGCTAGAACTCCGGGTTCAACTTCTTCGCCCATTGCAGCTCCAAGCCCCCTTATTAATTCAGACTTTACTGTAATTCGATCTTGTCCTTTTACTCTTGCAAACCCTCCTTCGAACATCACTTCTTGTAATCCATATAATTCATTTACATCGATTGAACCTGTGCGCGCAACTTGCTCAGCTATTTGTCTACCTCTAATATAACCAACAGAAGAAAATGCTCTAAGAGATCCTTGGCCAAAACTTCCAAGTTGACTTGGAATCATGCCATCTAATGCTGTCGTGTCCGTAAAATCAATGCCTCCTGCTAATGGTGAGAAGTCAGGGCTTTTTAGAGTTTCTATATAGGCTTTTAGCGCTTGTTGAATTGTATCCTCAGTTACACCTGCTTTTCCAGCCATTTCTATTGCTGCACCAAAATTGTGCAATACCTGTTCTGCTCCAATTTGTTTTGCAACGTCAACCGCTTCAGAAGCTGGAAGTGTCATTACTGAAGACATACCTATAAATTTATCATAAGCTCTTGAGTTTTTAGTAACTCCTAATGCTGTTTCTTCTAAAAGGATTTTTTTAGATGTTTCTAAAACACTTACTGCAGCACCTTGTCTGTTTACAAATAGTCCAATACTTTCTGCAGGATCTGAGTTAACCGACTTTAGCATTATATCTTCTGCTATTCTTATCATTATTTGTTTAGCTTTTACATCGTCGCCGGCTCTAAAGCCTGTTCCACCACCTCCTAGTATGTCTTGCAGATGCTCAAAGTTGGTGACATTATATCCAAGTGCACTAGAAACTTCTGATATTACTCTGTCATTGTAACTTACGTCTGATGCTTTTTTTAAAACTTGAAATATTGCGTCGGAATCATATCCTACTGGCACTTCGTTTGGATCCAGGCCAATTTCTTGTACATATTTACCCCATGGAGAAAGTTTTCCTGTTGCATCTCTAACCATTTTATCTAATCCCAAAATAGATGGACTTTGCGCCACAACCATTTGAAAAACTTGAGAGTTAGTTAGTTCTGGTAATCCATCTGGATACACGTGATCGGAATTAGTTATTTTTAATATAAGATCTTCTATTCCTCTTTGATTGACGTCTGATTTTTCTACTCTGCCACCATTAATCATTTCCCTTAATTGTATGTAATTTTTATCTGTTCTAGATATTCCAAGAGAAGCAAGAGTTGTATTATCCTCAAGTGCAGCTCTAAATTTGTCATTATTTTCAAACAATGCAGAAACTGTTTTATAGTCAGAAAGATCAGCAGTCATTGCCAATGATTCTTGAAAAGAAGTAGGTTGCCTCAAGGCAAGGAAAGCTAACCTATCGTCACCATTAGAGTCTTTAAACGTAGACATCATAGGTATGCCCTTATCGTCTAAGTCGAATCCACCCAAAGCGTGCTGGTATAGGTACGCTGCATTGCCGCTCATCATTAGAGTGTGTTCGTTGATTCTAAACCCTACAGTTTTAAGAGAGTCTTTATCAGCACCAGATATGCCATAGTGAGCTAGGTCTACTGCAGTTTGCGTTGATTCATCAAAGCCTTCTGCCAATACCAATTTTGAGTCAAAGGTTCTAAGACTGAATCTACTAGCTGTTGGCATAACAACATCTACTCTACCATTTTTTAATCTCACAACTTGGGAACTATAATAATCAGAGACTCTTCTAACCATAGCTGGTATTTGGTTAGCTCTAATTCCACTAGCCATTTGTGCCATAATCTCTTCTGCTTCTCGTGCTTTTCTAAGATGTGACATTCTTGTTTGTGGATCTAACATAACATCTTTTGCTAATTCCACATCTTTTTGTAGAGATTTTAACACATCTTCTGGAATATCTGCAGATTGCATAAATTGTTCAGTTCTACTTAATCCGTACTCCGCGTTTTGCCTCATAGAGCTGATCATTGCTGGCTGGTTAAAGTACTCACCATGGTATAGTGCCATTAATGGATCTGAAAATACTTCTGTTGAACTTTCTCCTGCTTGAATCATTATATTTCTTGCAAAGTTAGTTCCAACCTCTCTTTTTACAGCTGAAGTGTCACCTATAACATATGGTATTAATCCAGTTATTGGATCTCTAAACCTAGCTGCTCTTTTATTGCTAAGAACCATGGCTTCACCCTTAAACTGACCAATGCCTATGTTTACTCTAGCAATGACATCTCCACCTTTTTTTACTTGTTTAAGTGTGTCATCTAGATGATCTATTTGTTTTCGAAGTTCTGTAACTGTTTGTGTTTGTGATATATCAGGTACTGTGCCACTTGACCTAATGGATGATTGTACTCTATTCAGTTCATCCTGAAATCCTTTTCTTATATCTTGAACCAAAGCTTCAGTTATATAATATTGACCATCTCTAGCTTTTTCCATTCCAGTAAAAGTTGATTCTAGTTTAGCACCTATAGTTTCACCAATCGGTACACCACTTGTTCTTAAACCTTTTGCTTTGTCTTTCATTAATTCAAATTGTTTTTGCACATGAGTCATGCCTGTGCTGTGCAGTGCGTGTCTTGAATCTGCTAATTCTGTGTTAGCTTCATCAAACATCTGTTGAATTATATCAATTTCATTATCGTCAAAATTATATACTGTTCTTAGAGAATCTAATTCTTGCTCTCTTCTTCCAGCAAGTCTTTGATCCCACATCTCTTTTACTTTTTGTGCTCTTTCCGGAGTTCCTCTTCTAAGACGTCGATCAGCTTTAGATAAAGTTACTGGATCCCCGCCAACTCCAGTAAGAGCAAACTGTCTTTCTGCTTCCGTCATTTTATAACCTGATGCTGCGTCTCCAAACATTAATTCTAATCTAGCTCCAACTCCATCTATGACTAATGCTCTATCTTGAAAAGGAACGTTTCGAGTAAATGGTATTGATATACCTGGAAATCCAGTTGGCAATTGTACTGTTTGTGTTGTGTCTAAAATGCTTGCTATAAATTCTTCTCCAACTGCAACGTCTCTAGGGGACATGGTACTTTGAAGTCTTTTAGCTAACTTTCCAATATTGGACCAACTTAAAGTTGCTTCACCTGTGATTGGATCTTTATCAGCAACTAGTTTTGCTAAAAAGTCAGTTTGAATTTGTTCTGCTCCAGAAATTATTCTTAGATAAGATGCTTCAGTCCCTGTAATGCCAACTGTTTTTCCTGTAAGTGATAAAAAAGAAAGGCCTTCATCAGTAGCTGACAATGAAGCCCTTTGCCTTGTTGCAGCAAAATTTTGTGCAGCTCTTACTTTATCTGCTCGACCAGCAGTATCAAATTTGAAAAATTCTCCAGTCACTTCTTGGCCAACCATGCGACCTAGTCCAACAGATCTTAATCTTTCAGCTTTTGCTGGATCTGTTGCGGCATCACGTAAGTACTGGTTGACTACCATTACTTCGCTCTCTAGTTGTAAAGCTCCTGCATTAGATCCTATGCTTGCAAATGGTCCTCTTCCTGTACCTGGATCAAACGCTCTATAATCTACTAGGCCTAAAGTTTCTCTGTAGCCAATAAGAGTACTTGGGTCACCTACGCTAGTTCTGCCAGTAACTTTATCTCTGTATAGTATCCTGCCATCTGGATCAATTTCGATTGTTATATTAGCATATTGGGGTATTGTACTATAGGCTAACTGCAGTGCTGTTCGTTGAAGCCTTGGATCTATTGTGCTCATTTACTTTTACCTAACACCAGAAAATATATCTACACCAGAAGATCCAGAACCATTCATTACAGGAACAACACTTCCCGATATTCCATTTCTAATCATCATCATTCTAATTTGTTGTCCAACATCCTGTGGGTTTGATTGCTGATTAAAGCTTGGATAACTTGGATTTGTTAAATTAGCTTCTTTTATCTGTTGTGGATAGTAACCCATTTGTGCCATATTAATTCCCATTGATTGACCCATATTAATTTTAACATGTTCCATGTTAGTACTTGGGTTCCAGCCTTCCCACGAGGCGTCTGGTAATTCGTGTCTAGAAAAGTGTTCAACTAAATCTGGTTTTTCTTCCACTTTCATTCCCCATGCTGCTTGGTAGATTCTTCTTTCTAATCTTGGTGCGGTAGAAAGGATTCTTTCCCTCTCCTCAACTGGAGCTGTTAACATTTCTTTAAAGTGCTCACGTTTTCTTTTTGGAATTGCCAATGATAAAGTATCTACTGAGGAACCATAAATATCTGCTCCATACATTGTCCTCTTGGCAGCTTGTTTAAATTGAGCAGCTCCTTGAATATCTCCACTTTCTTCAGCTCGATTAGCCAAAGAAGTATTCTTAACATAGTTTAAAATATCTATATTTTCTTCTAGTGCTAGTTGTTTTTTTCTTTCTCGTGGAATGAATCTTTCACCAGTTACAGCTTCTCTAGCTTTATTATACATACTATAACCAGCTCCTGTTGCAAAACCAACTAAGGTTCCAGCAGTCTTAGCATTTGGAGTTCTACCAAAAGCTGCTCCAACACCAGCCATCATTAATCCACTAGTTAATGGACTTCTTCCTTGAGACTTAAAGTACATTGGCTTAATGAAGCTTTCAATTGGATTTTGCCATTCAGGGAATGTTGCACCATAGACATTTCTTCTTTCCCAATCTTCTTGAGCGGTCCTGTTTGGCATGATCTTAGTGTTGATAAAAGTATCTCTGTGAGCTATGTATTCGCCTACTCTAGAAATGCCAAATCTTGTTTTTGACATGCCAAGTTCTTCCGGAGAAGAGTACTTATATTTATAGGGCGTAAAGTTATACTTACTAGTTGTGTCCGCTACTTGTGCTCGTATTTGTTCTAGTTTTTCTCTTTGCCCTGGATCCAAAGAAGATGGACTCATCTTATTGTTTAGAGATCTGAACTCTTTAGAATAAGGTGCAACATCTGAAAGAATATCTAATTGCGTTAGTGGATCATCATACCCACCCATATTTGGATTGAGTCTTCTATAGCCAATACCTGGTAATCTTATTTCTCCTTCTGGAACTTTAGTGTAAGGATCTCCTTGTTTAAAGTTTGTAAAATAATTTGAACCTGGTAAGAATGGGTATTTAACCCCCATAGTATTTGCTATTGGGTTTATCTGTGTAACATCTGTTCTTTCTTTTGGAATAAATCTTCTAACAATTTCAGATATTTCTATATTACCTAAAGCACCTTCTGGCTTGATAGGAACGTCACCTAATCCACCTAAGTTTAGGTCCCAAAATGCTCTTCCTGATCCATAAGCTTTAGATGCTGACTGAAGTACAGATACCTGTGGCTGAAAGTCAGATTGACCAAATCCATAACCTTCTCTTAGTGAAGCAAATCCAAATCCGTATATACCAGCCATTTCTTGAGTTCTATAGCCGATGTCTCCAGCTTGAATTCCAATTTTTGCACTGGGGACTGGCCTTCCTGCTGGGACAATATTAGGAGGTACAACTCCTGGTCTTGGCATTGGTCCATACTGACTAGCTTGAATGTATTGATTGTTGATATTCGCTATAGCGGTAGAAGACATGTTGGATGCACTCTGCATTGAGTATGCTCCAGCAGAAGCTAGCCTTTGATTAGAGCCTGATAGGGCAGAAGCCCCTAGTCCATAGGCTCCACCATATGAAGCCCCTGTTCCCCCAACATAACCTGAAGCATATTGATCTCCACCTTGTCCAGATAGGCCCTCAGTGTTATATGCTCCACTTTGTCCTGCTGCATCGTAGTTAGCAAGTCCTTGCTCAACTTCTTGCTTATGCATTCTTACTTGCGGTTTTAGTATTTTTCCTAATGTTGCATTCAACAGAGGGGTTAATGGACCGTAAGGACCGGTAAAATATTCACCAGTTACAGGATAGGGCCTATCTTCATAGTGTTGTTTTTCAAACCTATATGGATCAAGTGGTCTGAGTGGAGAAAAATCATAACCAAAAGCGAGTCTTTCCATTGGATTGCCAAAAGACTCTTTAGTATAAGATGCCCCCGCTTGCAACCTTCTATAATAAGAAGGTCTGTAATACATTGTTTTGCCACCCTCAAATGGAGTTACTCCAAGTGGCCAAAACCTTCCTTGCTTAATTGGAACTTCGCCTTCGGTTAATTGTTCCTTCTTCTCGTTATAAGACATTCCTCCAGGAGTGACTCCTGAAAAAGCGGACTGTACTTCAACTGCTCCTCTTGCGGCCTTTCCTAACAAGAAAGGTGAATATACTCTATTTCCTTCTTCGTCTTTTTCATTTACAACGCCACCAATTGTTCTGTCTGCTGCTACTAATGCTGTTCCTCCTGCAACCAAAGGAAGAACTCTTTTTGTAACCATTCCACGAGCATATAAATCTAAGGGGCCACCATATTGAGAAGTGTCTAATCCTAAACCAAATGTTTCAAAGTATTTATTTAATCTTTCAACTCCATGAGACATAGGAACAGAACCAGAACTAAAGCTTTGTGCATCGTTATAAGTTCCTATTCCCAATACACTTTTTGTTGCCCTGGTAAATCCAACTTCTTTAACAGCAGTTCCAAATGTTGGAACAAAAACTGTTCCTTGATTTCCTAATGGATTAGACGCAAGTTCGTTCAGACTATAATCTGCTGGCTTAAAATTAGAAACTATAGTTGGTCTTATGACGTTAGTTAGGCTGCTTCCAAAACCGCTATGGCCAACGTTTGCTATTTTAGCGCTTGTAAAAGGTGAGAATAAAGCTCTATAAGATGGACTACTAGTTGAGTCTGCCCTTATGCCTAATAGTCCAGATATTGCTTGAGATAAGTTTGATCCTTCTGTTGCCGATCTCTTGTATCCACCAAAAGCAACAAAGTTCAACATGGCAGAAAGTCCTGCCGCTCTAGCCTCTGTAGCTTGAGCTTGACTTATAATATTTCTTGACCTTAAATCAGCAACGATTTCTTCTATATCAATAGCTATCTGACCAGGATTACCAGATGAGGTTGACGATTGGAAAGATCTTCTTTGTAAAGCTAATTGGAAAATTGATTCTTTTAAATCATCCATTCTTGTTGTAATGGTTGGAGAAACGTTAGACCTTGGAGATACTTCATTCAAATTGAACTGAGACATTTGCTTTTCAACTATGCTCATTGAAGCTGTTAATGCTCTTGGGTCCTGCCCGCCAGCTCTCAGGACTACTGATTGTTCTCTAGCTCTGTCCAACTCTTGTACTGCAAATTGCCTAAGTTGAGACTCTGAAGTAATATCGCTCAACGCAATGTCTGTTCCATCTATATTGTTGATTAAGAATCCTGAATTTTTTCTTTCAAATTCTTTTATAACAGCTTTTGGTGTTCCGTAACTTTGAGTTCTTCTCCTGAATGATTCATAAGCATTAAGGACTGATTTATGATCGTGTACTACATTTCCTGCTTGATCGACTACACCAAATCTAGGTGCTTCTGTTTCCGAACCAGGCGTAATCTCTTGCAAAGATAAAGTTCTACCTCTTCCTGTAGAAATTTCTTCGTTAGCCATAAGTCTTGCAAAAACTGTTGGATTACTAATATCATTTTTTCTTCTGCGGAATCTACCGATGTACCTAGCGACTGAGTTTTGTTGTTCTTCTGCTACGTCAAATTTTTTCTTAACTTTATCAAGAAAACCCAATGAACTATCATCTTGTGTTCCTCTTGTGTCTAATGCTAAGGTAAGTTGTCTTTGAGCAACACTTTTTGCAGCTCTAGCAAACATGTCGTTTTCGCTAGTTGAAAATTGACGATAAAGTCCTGGTAGTTTTTTTATTATTGGATCATTGTTGGAATCGCCAGATAGCGTAAATAGACTTCCTTTAGGTCCAAAAAATCCTCTTTTTTCTTGACTGAATATAAATAACCCAGGAGTTTGCGAACCGACTTTTCCAAAAGGTTGATTAGAAAAACCTTCTGCGTACTGAAACATTTTTCTTTTGTCTACGCCTTGAGCGCCACCTTGCCCAATCATGTCAAGTGGGTTAAACTTAATAACTGGTATTTGAGTTTGATCTCTTACAAAATCAACAGCTCTTGACAACATTCCTGTTATTCTAGTTGTATCTAATACTCCTCCGGACCTAGTTTGATATACACCCTTCATCTCTGAGTAGCCTATTGTAGAAGATATTGGATCTGTTCTGGCTATGTTCCCAGCCATCTCTTCTATGACGCCTTTTTGCTCTGAGTTTAAATAATCAAATATTCCTTTATTAAACGCTTCGTCAATTAATAGTGGCTTAAGGCCAAGTATATTAAATCCATCTTCAAATACTGGAGAACTCATTCTCCTATTTTCTATGAGGTAAGCTCTTAGTTGTCCTGTATCATCAACATTTATTCCACGCCTAGCTAGACTATCTCCAATTGCATTTCTAGATACTCTTGTTCCATCTGCTTCCGTTAATCTTATGCCCATTACGTCAGCAACTGATCTTGCTAGATAGTCAGCTTTTTCTGGACTTATATCTCCTTCAAAATCTTTATAATTTACCTTTTGAGGCTTAACTAATTTTCTTGCAGATTCAGTGTGTATTTCATCATAAACCTTATTCCAAGAGCTAGAAATTTTTCCTTGTAATCTTTGTTGAAAATCTTTTTGAGAAAATAAAATATCAGTTAACTCTACTGATGCAGCTACTGTATCTCGCGTTAAAGTTGGATCACTATACCCAGTTGTGTGAGTCATTCTATCAATTAATTGTTGAAAAAAATCACCTTCACTATTATCGTCTACAATTTTTGTTATACCCAAGCTCACTCTTCTTGTGATGTTTGTTGCACCACTAAATGATCTAGGTACTTCGCTAACGTCAACTGATCTTACTAAGTTGTATGCTGTCTCTTCATTTACGCCACTGTTGATAAGATTATATCTAAGGTTCTTTTTATACTCGTTCACCTGCATGTCTTTAGACATCTCTTTGGCGCTTAAGCTGCCTCCTGTACTGTCTCCTGTTTGAATTCCAGACAGTAATGAGTTTGCAAAATCTTTAAACTTACTGCTATGCAAGTCTCTAATCTGAACTATGGTTGAAGACAGTAAATTTTTACTAGCGTCATCAGCAGTTCCGCTTACTGATCCACTGACTTTACGAAGTGCTTCATCATAAGATATTGCTCCATCCAATACATCATAAGCAGTTTTTGCAGTTCTAAACCTTGTTCTAAAACTCTTAGCACCTAATGTCGTTCCCCTCAATGCTGGGATTGAATCTATTGCTCCTTGAAAAATTTGATTATTTTCTATGTCTAAAGGATTTTTTACTTCATGACCAAATAGGTAGCCTTTTACTGATGATGCAGCTACTTGTAATTTTCCGGCTCCTCTGTCAGAGGCTGCCTGTGCTGCTTTTTGTGCACCCCTTCTTGCTTGCTGTAACGCAAAAACAGAGCTTCCTGAGGAGTTTGTAACAGTGTCTGCGGCAGAGCTGAAGGCAACTCCTAAAGCTGTTGAGTTTCTTGTTAGTCCAGTTGTAACCTTTTGTATATCTTGACCAAAGCTACTTAGGATGGTCTTGATATCTAAGAAGGACTCAGATAACTTAGTCTCTCTGGCGGTTAAAACTAAATTTGGATTTTTAGAATAAGGAGCTGATGCAAGAAACTTGGCCCTAGCAAGACCTGCTCCACCAAGCTCTAATGGAGTTAACATGCTTGCTATGTTTATGGTTGACTGTCTAGCAAAGTCTGATATAACGTCTACTGGGTTATACCATTTGCCTCTATCTTTTCTATTGCCATCACCATATAATGGTTCCGTAACTACTCTTTGAGCAACATACATTGCAGGTAACTCGATGGCTAGATTTCTAGCTCTCCTTGTTAGCAGTTGTTGTATATCATCTTTAAGGGTCCATACTGCTGGTGGCTCATGGGTTATGCCTCTTCCTGCAGCCCTCATTTCAGGAGTCGTTATATATGATCCAGCTTCTAATAAGAACCTTCCACCAGTAACTCTATCTAAATTTTGCTTTAGTCTTTCTCCACCATATTCAAAAACTAATTTAGAATAAACATCTGAATCATCAACTCCATCAACACTTCTATGTACGCCTTCTAATTCATCTAAGGCCTTCTTTATCTTGCCAGCGCTCTCAATGAATCTAGTAGATGCTCCGGCATATTGGCCACCTGAATCAGATGCTCTTTGTATTTTTGTAGCAAGTTTTATTCCACCAGCTGAAACAAATTTAGAAGCTACGTGAGTGGCAACCAACGCTGTTGCAGCAGACGCAAAAAAGCGCATAACGGGATGACCGTTAAGCGCTTTTGCTATAGCTCCAGAGTTAGGACTTGGGCCTTCTGATTCCCCTTCATCAGTTGGCAGATCCCTGGAAGTAAGGTTGTACCCCAGGGTAGATATAGGACCACGATTTCTAATCATGATTTAGTGATCCTTTCTTATTGCATTCCCCACAATTTTTGGGCAACTGGGTCTTGATAAGCTGCTTCTCCGACACCTCTAGATTGATTAAATCTATTAGCGAAGTCTTGTTCTTTTTCTGCTTCTTCTTCAGGGTCAACCAATTGTATGGTTACATTTGTTGGTTGTATTCCAAGAATATTTTGTTTAATTTCTATTATTTTTTCAGACAAAGCTACGTTTTCTGCCAACTTTGTATAAGTCATATCGTCTAAATCTTCAGCAGAGTATGTAGATATAGTAGCCAAAACAAAGGCTTTCATTAAGCTTCTTACTTCAGAAGCTTGTTGCCTTTTTGATTCTAAAACATTTTTAGCTTTTTTAGCTGAAGAAAAACCAGATTCTTGCAATATCTCATCAGCTAAAGAGGATATCATTCCAGTTGGAAGTCTATCTGTATCAAATTCTAGTGGATAGACTACAGCACTTTTTATTATAAAATCTTCTATATCTAGATTTGTATAATCGCCAGATAGTTGATGCTCAGCTATTCTATCGAACTCAGAGAATTTTAACTCCCTAAAAACAACTACTTGGTTTTTAATTGAAGTTTGGAATAAAGAACCATGCTGTTTTTTTAATTCATATAACAGGTCTGAGTCTAGCATTTTTTAAAGCTGTCGAACCTCTAGGGCTACGAAGCCAGATGCCTCTAGCACCTCTTGAGCGATCAATGATGGCAATCCAGCAAGGTCTGCTGTTATAGACTGTCTATCATATTGAGGGAAGAGTATGCAGATCTCTGCAATAGCTTCTTCGTTCCAAAGATTTGCTTCACCAGAAGAAAGTTGTCCTGCTTCCATTAGCTGTTCCATCTTTCTTACAAGGCTCTTGTATTCTAATCTGGAAAGAGTTCTCCAAGCAATGTGCTTGTCAAAAGTAATAGACGTTACGTAAACATCTCCATATTCTTTCTTCCACATTTTAATTTGTCCAGCAGTGGGGCCATCTGGCCATATTAGTTCATCATCAGCAAGATCTTCTACTGTAGTCGGATTTTCATTTACAAAGTCTGCAGCTGCTTGCATCTCACTAAGTTCTTCTTCACTTCCCGTTACTTCCTCTGCAGTATATACTTGATCAGCACCGTGCTGTTCTGCAAGCTCTTCAGAATTTTTAACGATTACTTTTCTGCCTTCGGCCATTTTTTTCTCCTAATTTAAATTAAAGATTTTTCTATCTACATTATAACACAAAAAATGTATACTGACTTGTTGTGTGGGACCTTTGGAAATATTGACTAGCCGAAATATCCGCTAGCCCCTCCACCAGAAAAGCCTCCTCCGCCTCCACCAGAAAAACCTGCACTATTGTCGACAGGAGGAACTTCGCTACTGCTATTATCATATTCTTCAAAGAAATCTTTTAATTGTTTAATCTTACCAGGAGACAATGGTGGCTGGACTTTGTTGGTTGGAGTCTTTTCAATTCCTGTAGAATCAACAGTTGAAAGTACAGACTTTTGAGTATTTCTAATATTGCCACTGGAAATATACATATCTCTAGACATAAATTGATAGCTTTCAATCATTGCCTGACCACCAGGTGCAATAGAGGTTCCCATGCTCACCAGGTGAACGTCCTGCAGGACTATGTCCATGCCAGTGTTGCCTCTAGATGGTTTAACTAGTCTTTCATTATAATCAGTAGCCATTAACCTATCTAGCGTCTCAAGGTTGTCAACAGAATCGGTTCCTAAGTTTCTACCCACCGTACTGACTGAACCTTCTTGTGTTCCATATTTAACTATGAAGTTAAAAGGTGGATGAGAGCTAAATATATTTCTTTTATCTGTTTTATCGTTATCTGCTGTAAGTCTATCTAGATTAGATCTATTCCAATATCTTTGAAGATTTTTTTCATCCTCTAAAGATTGCTCATTATTTCCAGTTAGATAAGATTGAATTCTTGATGCCCCTGGTTTATCGCTATTAAACAAAACTCTCTGTTCTGCTGCAGATGAAAGTAGATCCCTCATTCTTCCAGGGTATCTAGTATATACAACCATTTCTCCGCTAACCAACCTACTGCCAACCATCATGGCATCATAATTGTAGGACCAAAAACCGTATAAAGGTTGTTTTTCTTGCTTGATAACAAATGAGAAAGATGCAATATCAAGTTCATGTTCTGGATCAAATAATCCATCTATGTACACTTTTACATCTTCGCCACTGAAATAGTAATCATAATAGCTATTAAATTTTTGACCATCCGTTGACTTGCCAGCCCACTCGGTGTCTATATTAGCACTCAATGGATCATAAGATGGTCCAGTTCTAATGGTAGTCGGAGGAAGACTTCCTCCTTTTCCATAAAGCTTTTCTTGCAAGTCTGCTGGCAAATATGTACTGAAGGGTCTATAAGGCCTTTGCCCCACCCTTAGTTCGTAGTCAGAAGCTCCACCAGCGTTAGCATCACCAATCAATTTGATTTCCTTTATTTAGAATTTGCAGAAGTTCCACCTGGTGGAACAATTCTTTCAATTAACTGAGTATAAGATTTGAGATTTGTTGCACCGAAGAAATTCTCTTGTCTTTGTTGGTAGAGATCTCTTTGATCGTTGGGCAAAAGTAGCGGATCATTTTCAACGCTCATTAATGGCTGAATACCTCTGGCCATGTATGTATACGTCTGCTCCGTAATGAGGTCATCAACAGACATTGTTTGACCTTCATCTACTATAGTAATGCCATATATTTTCATTTTAGCTGCTAAACCATATTCGTTAAAGAATGATAATACCACATCAAACGGTGGAAGCATGTCTGCTAGTGGTGCAAAAAAGAGTCCTGTTTCACCCATCATTTGACGGAACTCTCTAATCCTATAGAAGGCATACTCGTTGAATACAGTAAATATCAATGAACCAGCTATAGTTCTGCCACCTTTAACAAATCCCCTTGGATTAACATGGCCTACAGTTCTTATTGGAGAGTTCTCTCTATGGATTGAATATGATATTGTTTGTAGTTCTCCCAGCTCTAAGATATCCGTGCCCTCTATGGTGCCTGTTTCTCTATTTATAGCTGGAATCACCATTGCTGCTGATATATCGGTTCCAGCAAAAGACATATTTGAAAATGGGTCTGGGAGACCTTGCTGCTGTCTATGCTTACTTATAGATTGTTGATCGTATTTCCATACACCAGTCATTGATTATTCCTTTATAAATAAATAAGGGGACCAGAGTTTAATCCAGTCCCCATATCTATAATTAGTCTTTAGGACTATTAAGGTCTAATGATCTTAACGCCGTTTTTGTTGAGTCCAGCTGTTCCTGGTACATCTTCATTAATAATATTTTTGAGGCTGTTTTCACCATTAAAGATACCACCAGTGAGTTGTGAGTTTGAAATCTTGTACATAGGTCCAATTTCACGGGCTACATAAGTCATCGTTTCTTCGATAACAATGTCGTCCATAGAAGCTCCAGAACCTTCGTTCAAAAGCTCAACTCCAAAGATTGATCTTACTGCACCTTGGCCATATTCGTTGGCAAAAGTAATTGTAATATCGAATGGAGGAATCTGGTCTGCATAGTAAGGGATCTGACTAACTACGTCTAATGACTGCTTGTCGAACTCTGCTATACCTCTCTTGTGTCCTGCATCACCTGGAAGAGTATTGCTCTTTCTAGTAAAGAACTGTGCTCCTCCGCCGTCTGTTTGATAATTAGCTTCAAGCATTTGGTACAGAGCTGGTCTGTCAAATACCGTGAAGATCAAAGAGCCTGCGATGCCTCTTTTTCCTCTTGAAAAGGAACGTGGGTTTGGTGAACCCATTGTGTAAATTGGTGCTTTTTCTCTAGTAACTGAGAAAGTGATTCCAGATAGAGCTCCGATTTCAATGCCACCAAAAGTAGCTACGATATCTGCTCCGGAAAATGTAGTATAAGTATTGAGATACTTAGCTACTGGACCTTCATATTCTGCCATTTATATACCCTCCAAATCGGTATTATGTTATATGCTTATAGATACTTGAACTTCAATGTTCTTGAGTTCAAATGCTGGTGTTAATACGAGGTCAACAAACGCCTTATTTTGTGCTGGCAAGTAACTTACGCTGAAGTCACTGTCCAACAAGGCACCCATTTGTTGCATTCCTCTTAGTGCAGAAGTGATAGCCGTTTCCATAGAGTTTCTTGTTTGAAGCGTTGATGCTTCACCAATAAACTTCTGGCACACTTGTCTTATTAAAGTGGCTGCTTCTGAAATGATTCTATATGTAGAAATTCTTGTATAGTCTGATGTAGACATAGCAAATGTGCTACCTTCGATGAAGACTGGCACTTTGTTGAAGTTAAGAGCGATAAAGTTAACGCCCTTGTCGGACATTGCAATTTGCTGTGTTCTAGTTGGATTGTATCTGATCGTTGCTACGTTGTAAGCTATTTTATTAACTGGTGAGCTAAAAGAAGACATTCTGCTAATTGCAGCAGCAAATGTAGTTGCACCATTGGCAAAACCCCATTCAGCTACATAGTTTACTGGCTTAAGCTCTGAGGCCATAACCACTACGTGCTTGTTAACGCCGTCGTTAGCCGAACCAGCAGAAAAGGTTGCATCATCTCTTGAGATAAGATTGGTTAATCCTGCGCTACCAATGTGAGTTGATACTTCACCTGGTGTCATGATTTCTGATACGCCACCTATGTATGGCTTAATTCCCATAACAGCGAAGCATGGGAAAGAATTCTCTGCAATGTCCTTTACCTTTGCGCCAACTTTGGCAACAAGGCTATTTGCGGTTGAGGCACTGTCTGCATAGAAACCAAAACTTGGTCCTGTTGTGCCAGTGTTAGGAGTAGCGCCCTCCTGATCATAATCATATGGATGTCCACCTCTACCCCAAGGTACGATGATGTCTGGCTGAACTGCTTCTGCTGCTTCGAAACAAGCATCAAAAACGCTTCCACCAAAGCTTGAACTGGTAACTGCACCAGTGGTATAGTTCCATGTTGTGTCGCTAGGAAGTGGTACGATGAAAACTCTTTCAGCACCTCCTGCTACAAGCTCAAAGTAGCCTCTGTGTGCGTCTGAATTTTCTCCAAACGCAGTCATGACGTCCTGTTCCGTTGTTGCTTGAACAACGTCTAGATCCCTTACATTGCCAGTATTGTCAGCAGTAGACCTGCGAGCAATGAGACAAATTTTTGGTCCGACAGGAATATCCTGTCTTGAGATGCTATAAAAGCGATCTTTAATTACTGTTTTTACACCTGGTAGAGCCATTAGACTTTAGACCTCCGATTAGGGCAGATAAATATATTACTTCAGACAATATAGTAATAGGTAAGATATAAAAACAAACTACATTAAGTGTTGGGAGTGGAACTTTGATACAAGTCTATTATATTTACTTCTGTTCCAGTAAAGTCTGGGGTAGCACCTTCTTGAGCACTGTCCCATATGGACTGTTCGTAAGACATGTATCTTCTCACGTCTAAAACGATACTCTCAATATGGTCTACATTTTGAGCAAACAGTTTTTCGGTAGTTAACATATAAGTAACAGTTCTTTTGCAAATGTCAGTACTGTCTCTATTTTCTTCAGAGTCAGAAAGTCTTCTTGAATAAACAAATTCTGAAGCGCCTAGCCTTTTAAAGACAGGAGTATGTTCTAGCATAAAGTCTTCAAATATCTCCATGATATTGTCCGCCACTTCTGGCCCAGAATATCTTGCTGCAGAACCTTGTTTTGCTCCACCATTTGCTTCTGTTATTACAGTAAAGCTAACTATGTTTTGAAATCTTTGACCGAAGACAACTACATCTTTATTCGTTTGAGTAGTTCTGGTTCTTGGTTTTGGTTCACTGGTGTGAGCTTTTCTTAGTTCTAGTCCATATACTATTACGGGATAATCTGCATATGTCCCACTCTGCGTTGGTTTAATTTTAATATCTGGATAAGCATTTTCCCATAAAGATTTAACTACTGCTATAAATTCTAAGTAACTGAGATTTCCACTAGCTTGAAGCGGCTCTCCAAATACTCTGTCAAAACTAACATCGTTTCTATTTCCAGATGGAAATCCTATAACATTCTGTGTCATTATGCGCCCTTACCACTAGAAACATTAAAAGAAATTTGTCTCAAAGTTCTGGAAGAAGTAATTGATATGTTAAAGTAAAGAGTACTTTTATCTACCTTATTTGCAGAAACATTCATTGAATAGTCAACTATTACCCTAGAGCTTTGTAGTGCTGACAGAAACTCTTCTACATAAGATACTATTTTATCATATCCAAATTTTCCAACAGCGAGGTTTCCTAAGGATTGAATCTCCCTAATGACTAAAGAAACTAATCTAACATTGCTGCAATCTTTATAGGATTCACTAATAGATTTAGTGTAATCACTGCTTAGACATGTGTCAAAGATTGCTGCCCTTCTAGATCTTTGTCCTCTAACCACAGTGTTAATTCCTATGTCTTGAAGTCTTTTTACTTGTGCAGCGTTTAGATCTGCTCCATGAATAGAAAAAGCGGCTGGTATTTTAGTCTTAGTTAAACCTCTATCTATTCTAGTAGACGATATCATTCCAGCTACTGCGGCAGCTGGTGAACCGGAATAACTTACCTGTAGTTGTTTGTGGCTTAAAATTATTTCACCATAAATCAATATTACATGTCTACCCTTATCAGAAATAACATAACCTTCAGGTGTTATAACTGGATCTAAATTAAAATCTTTTTCTTCCAATAGGTCAATATCTGATATTGATAATCCATTATTTCTAGAACCTATTATTCCAAACTGGACTTCACCCGTTTCAGTCTGTAAAAATTCACAGTGGGTTGCAAGTTGCTCAACAAAATTATTAAGTCCAGTATTTATAATTGAAGTTTCTAATGGCACTATTATGTTTAAAAATTCATAATCTTTTAGAAGTGAATAACATTCATTAAGTCTCAAGTAATACAAATCGTAAAAAGAATATTGATTTGGTGTTGCATCATCGTCAGAAAATATTTCTACATTTCTATCACTAACTTCTTCTACGTATTCGCTCATATACCCACAAGACATTAAATATATATCTCTTGCTCCGCATGCATACGCATCAAACATTCCTCTAAGTAACGGAGATTTTACATCACCTCTTAATAAGTTTATTCCATCTTGAATAGACTTTAATTTTACTATTCCGTAAGGTTGTAAAGCGTCTGTATGACCTATTAATAATATATTTTGAGTTGTTGAATCTCCAATATTTTGATATAAAGATCTATTGCCTATTTTTATTGACTTTGAACCTAAATCAAAAGAATCTTCATATGTCTGGTATCCATTGGATGATTGCAAATTTATTTCTCTTGATACAGACAATCCATCTACTAGTGCTGTTACTTGAATGGTATACATTCCATCAAAAAGATTTTCTGGTATCTTTAACTTAATTACAAAAGAACCTACAGAATCCCTTTTAAGCACTGGGTATGCCTCTGTTATTGATTCGTCTTTGTAAAAAATAACATCGTCAGCAAAATCATATTCACTCCAATCCAATGAAGCCGGAGCCCACACAAATGGGCCAGCTATAACAGGGCCTGCGTTGTTAAATCCGCCTCTTAAGAAGAGCTGTTATACTAACGTCTGGATCGACATAGGTGTACCCAGATCTGTATACAAATGGAATCTCTACTACTGTTCCTGGACTTACTAGTAACATATTATCCTGCTGGCGTTTCCTTTGTTGCTCCAACTATCCAATAATTTATTTCGCCAAAACGTCCTCTAACACCGTACGTAGCGTCTATTCTGTAAATTATTGTTTCATCTAAATTTGTAAAAGACTCTTCATATATTCTATCCCCAGATTGAGGATTGACCGAAGATTCAAAGTAATATACTAAATCAGAATTGACAAAGTAACCTTCTATTTCTTCTTCTAATGTTGATGAAATTCTAGAAGACTTAGCTAACTGACTTCTTGTAGTTATTCTTTCTAAAACTTCTGAGTATGAAAAATCGTCAGATATTCTTCTTTGATAAAGTATATCATGACCCCATTCTCTTAATATCTTTTTAATGATATTTTTAGCATTAATCATATCTCTTTATGCCCCTGCTTGGCATGGGGTCGTCTACGCCAGATTGGGCGCTTGTACCTTGTCTGAACAGATCCCTTGGGCCGTATACGTTAGTATCGTTAATATATATAAGTGCCCCGGTTTGCAGATCCAATGATGCTCCAGATGGGGTGGTGACTCTTCTAGGCGTTCCCTTTGGCTGTACGCCTCTTATGCCAGTTCTCTTTGACAGAAGTTCTTTCCTTAAAGCTGCTGCTATTTGGCACCAGGTTGTTGCGTTAGATCTTGTTATATTACTTCTTGGAGTATTTCTGTTTGTAATCTGCAAATCTGCTAATTGTATACTCAATTCATCATCTCCGCCAAAACCATAAACTCTAGTAAGCTCACAGCATGTAGCTGCTTTGATGTATTCTACTACGGCATAAGGGGCTACCCCATAGCTCTCCATTACGGCAACTGGATCTGTTGTAGTAGAATTTATACCAATAATGCTATTTATTTCTTGAGAAAAATTATGTATTAGTTCTGCTATTTCAAGCTTTGTTGCATCTGGAAATGTACTTTGAAGGATTTCTGGATCTACATAAAGTGGTGTTATATCTGCTCCAAATGATATGGTTTCATCTGCCGATAAAGTTATAGTTGGTCTATATTCTGCCGTTTGGCTGCTTACATATAAGTTTTGATTTACATTTACAAATGTTGAGTTAGCAAATGTTCCAATAAAAGTTATTTTATATTCACCTGCTATTGTAGCTGTGAAGTCATAGTAATATGAAGAAGTGGATCCGCTTACGGCTTGAGCTTGACCAGTTTCTACTATTGCATCTTCAGAATCAAATATATTAACGGTAACTAAAGTTGGAGAAATTTCAATCTCATTACCAGTGGTAGGATCTATATCTATAAATCTAACCCTAATTCTTACGGTGTCGTTTACAAGAACATTTCCAGTAGTCATAGAATCTCCAAAAATAAAGCTTTACATAGAATAGTAGCGCAATAATATATTATATATAGTTAAATCTGCTGTAAAGTCAAGATGGCTGTTCCAGGAGAAGATGTTACTTCCATTGCAATTTGTCCACTAGGAGCAAGGTCATAAGATGTAACTCCTGTGATTTGTCCGCTAGAGGCAAAGTCATTGTATGTGACTGCTGTAATCTGTCCGCTTGAAGCAAGTCCGTAGGATGTAACTCCTGTGATTTGTCCGCTTGGAGCAAAGTCATAGGATATTAATCCAATTGTGGTTAAACTGGATTGATTATTTATTGCCTGAGAAAGTATACTTGGATTTCCTATTTGAATAGGATTTAAAATACTAGACGGAGAAACGCCTATATCACCACTATAAAAAATAGATGGGGCGTCATAAGACAGTAGCTGATTATATAATAGGCTCATCTATACCCCTTCTTGTCCCCTGTTATAGTAACGATTTAAAGTAAAAAATTCTTTTTACCAACCCTATTATTAACATCTTTTATTAGGTCCGGCATCCAGTGTTTTTGATCATTCTCTTGCCCAACTGTTTCTTCTCTGTCAAAAGATGTGCCATAACAAGCTATGCTCAAGAACGCATAACGCTGGCCCAGATCCACAGGATAGACTTCATGTCTACCAATGTAGCTAGAAGGATATATTGCCACTGATCCAGCTTTTGGTTTCCAAACATATGGAATATTTGGAAAATGGATTTCTCCACCAGTATAATTAAAATTATTTAAATCATCTTGTGAGTCTACGCAATCATTTAAATATAAGTTTATGCTTGAACTATTATGCATCGAGACTTGATTGCTTGTTGGCTTACCCCATTCGTAAGGTACTTGATCGTCGCAATGCTGGCCTATTCTTTGACCATTTTCATATCCAGCTATATGACCAGTTGGTCTCCACCAAGATGTTGTCCCTGCGTCCGGGAAGTAACAGCAGTATTCCACAAGAGCATCGTAGACTGCGTTCTCTAGTGAGTCTATAAAATCGATGTATTTCTGAGGAACAGGAGAGTTTAATTGTTTTCCTTTTGTATCCAAAAATCTTTGTGGTGCCTGCTTAACGTCTTCTAGCTTAAATTTAAAACCAGTTTTATTAATAGCGTACTCTACGCCATCTTCCTCTAAATAAACAAAAGTGTCTTCTTGATTTTTGCGAATCCAATTAATATATTCAAAAAGAAAATCTTGGTCTATATCAATTACGTTTTCGCATATGACTACGCCCATTCCAATATGTTTAGATTTCATAAGGTTCCTTAATAGTTTGATTTTGTAATATAGAACTGAGGAGAATCTTCTTTGTATCCAGATTCTATTAGATGTTTTTTCAAATCTTCTCTAAGCGTCGTCATATAAACGTTTGTTGCTTTCTTTGATAGTTCAGGATCTTTTAAGGGATCTGCTACATATTCGTGAACAGCTGGGTTAGGAGTCCCTTGACTATACCATCCAAGATAACTGTATCTAAGGCCTTCTTTTACCGGTTTTACCTCGTGGGCAGCCATGTAGTTAGATGGGAAGAATATTATATCTCCTTTTTTGGGAGAATAATCTATGTCTAAATAATTAAAATAATGATGTCCACCAATGTAATTTTGACCATCTAGATCTTTCTCGTTATCAACTGAATCATTAAAATACACTAAACTTGTAACGACGTTTCTTAAGGCCAATTGATCTTGAGGTTCTAAAACTCCATAGATGTAATCACCACTGATATCTGAATGGGAGCCAAGGTAAACATTTTTTGGATATTGCAATATATGACCTTTGACTTTCCACCATACACATTTGTAAGCCAATGGAAAAAGCTCAAAATATTGTAACAAGCATTTGTCTTTTGCCGACTCTATAAAAGAAAAAAGGTCACGCAAATCTTCATTGTCCTTGTAATGAATCGCACTAGCTCTTTTTGGCATTAAGTCAATGCTGCCTTTATTGAAGAAATAACCACTTTTGTTTACATATATTTCTTCACCAGTCTCAGGATCTATTCCTGGAGAATACATATCGTTCCATTCTTCTTCTATTAACTGATTTGATCTTTTGAGTAAGTTCTCCCAATCTAAATCAAGACAGGCTTCAAAGACCACTACTCCACCACCTAAGTGTTTTGGTTCTACTTTATTAAAAATCATATTCTACCAATTTCTTGATTAGTATTATTGCTAGTCATTGGTCTATTTGCTGCCTCGGTCAATAGTGCTAATTCCTCTTTGTTTGTTTGAGGATGTCTTTTTTCTATTGACGCCAAATAGTCTTGCACTATGTTTGGCATCCACACTTGACCGCTATCCATTACTTCTGAAGGCTGTCTTACGTTTACCCCTCTGGATGGATCGCTAGACCCTTGTGCAAAATACCCAACGTAAGCATATCTTTCTCCGTCTTTGCATTCAAGGACCTTGTGTGTGCCGAGATAATTCGATGGGAACATCAGTACGTCGCCCGCTTTTGGAGAGTATGTAAAATTTGCGTATGGAAAAACTATTTCTCCACCTATGTAATCATTATTTCTTCTTACTTCGCTATAAGAAGAAACTGAATTATTAAAATAAATTAGCCCACCTAAAACATTTCTTATTGCTAGCTGTTGATCTGGTTCTGCTCCTGGTTGATAATTGACATCATTGTCACAGTGCTTTCCAAATCGCCCGCCTTTTCCATATCCCACTATATGCCCTTGAGTTCTCCACCATAAGCAGGTCAGTACCATAGGAAACATCTCTACATACCTAAGCATGCACGAGTAAAGAACGTCTTCGCAAGCCTTAAAGAAGTCAAAGTATTTTTTATCTAAGCCTTCATGCATAAAATTCATAATGTGATTGCACGCTATGTCTACATCTTCTAGGCTGTACCTATGTCCACTTCTGTTGATTGCATATTGTGGATTTCCTAAATCATCATTAATAAAAGTAAAATCATCTTCTAAAGCTTTTAATCTTAAAGATCTTGCAAAGTCCAATATATAACCATGTTCCTTCATGGGAAGAACGTTCTTAAAAAGAACAATTCCCATATCATGTATTTCTATATTTTCTTCTTTTATTTCAAACATTATATTAACCTAGGCTCTGTTCCACATGGCCCTTCTGGTAGTTCGGTATCTGATTCTTGAATTTCTTTTTCCTCAACAACAATTGCCTCATGACTATTGTTATATTGTGCAACGTTTCTTCCTTGATAAACTGGATTCCAACCTGGTGAAACTCCATATTTTTCTAAATTAGAATATCTAGAATGTGGAGTTTTGCAATATCTTTCATAGTCGTCATAGATATTGTTAAACCAAACAGCTGGACACCAATCGTAACTTTCTTCTGGCTCTACAATCACTATGTTAGACTTAACATCGCTATCGCCTTGTCCAAAGAAGGTTAAGTAAGCATACCTAACGCCCTTTCCCATTTTTGATACTTCATGTGCTGCTACGTAATTAGTGGGGAAGAAGATAATGTCCCCCCTCTTGGGGGCATAAGATATCCCTAGGTGAACAAAGTTTAAATTTCCACCGGTAAAGTTTTTTCCATCTAATTCCTCTTCAGTGTCTACCTGATCATTTAAATATACTAAAGCCCCACATGTCTGTCGAGATGCTACCATGCCCTTAGGCATGTACCTAACTCCTTGAGATACTTTGTAGTTAGTGTCATTGTCTGCATGACAGCCTAAGATGCCACCATCTCCGTATCTAAGTATATGGCCTCTATTTTTCCACCAAATACTACCTATCATAAGTGGATAAAAATCTATATATTTTATTAATGATTTATATATTTGTTCTTCTAAGTAAATAAAAAATTCTTTTACATTTTCAGGCGTTTCTGAATTTACAGGTTGCAACAATCGCACAGGAGCTGCAGGAACATCCTCTAGCCTATATCTGAAGCCATCTTCGTTTATGCCATACTCAACGCCATCCTCAGCTGTTATAAACTGCCATCTGGTCCTATGGGCTTCTTCTGCCTGAGAGTCTATATGGTCAAGTATTTTGCTTTGGTCTATCTTGAAAGCATTTTTTATAACTACTATTCCGGGTCCAAGTTCTTCTGCTTCTAGGTCTCCAATTTCAGCTATTATCTCTTCGGTAAAATCTGGAGACACTGGATATGGAGACAATCCCAAGTATGGATTTTCTCTATTATTATTTTCCTGGTTCATCCCAATACTTCATCTATCGCTTGTCTAATTGTCCAGCCTGCACCTTGAATTCTAGGCGTTTCATCCAGCGGCATATCTTGCCAGTTAAATCTAGATATCATAATTCCATCTCTACTTACTAAAAACTTTTCATAATTATGAGAAATTCTTGCCATTGCCTGACCTACTAAATTCTGTCCTTTTTTAGCTTCTTCTGTACCATCAGCAGCGAAGTCTGAATATGATCTTTTTTCATAACCTTTAAGGAAGGCAAAAACCTCATGTTCATTTTTTCCATTAACTTCAACTTTCTCAAAAATAGGAAAAGTTACAAAAGGATAATTATCTTTAATGAAATTGTTTATTTGTTCATTAGTTCCTGGATCCATTGAACCAAATTGGTTACAAGGGAATGCTAGGACCGAGAATCCTCTATTTTTAAACTCGTCATGTACAGATTGCAACTGCCAAAGTTGTCTACAAGTTCTTGCATATGACCACAGATTAGAACACTGTGGTTCATAGCCAAACTTACTAGCTATATTTACTACTAAAGTTGTTTTTCCCTTAAATTCAGAAAGATAGTTTTCTTTTCCATTTATTGAAGACGCAGAAAAATTATACATAGACATCATCGTTCTCCAATAAATAAAGTTTTTAAATACTGATCAACCTGTAATGTCCCAAACATTTTGTTATTATCCATAACATTTGCTTTCAAATTTACAATAGCTTTTATTGGGAATTCTACATGTAATGAACATTTAAATGTTTGGTTTACAAAAGATAAATTAACTAGACTAGCAGTGCCTTTTTCGTGGAATACAAAACCAGCTAGCTCTCCGTCAATACTCTCAACGCTTAAAGAATATTGTTCTTTTCCAAATGGAGTGTCTACAGAAAGTTTCCATTTGCCGAGTATTTTTACTGTGTCAGCAGTTTGCGTCATAGGTATAATTATAGCATGTAATATTTTTACTCGTAGAAAAAACCACCACTAGAAAGAGCTTCTGGTGGATTATCTTTGTGCCAAACATTTACAACTAAAACTTGTCTAAGGTCAGATTTTGCGGGTGTCGTACCATGCACTCTGTGACCGGCATTGAATATTATAAGCCTATTTCCCTTGTATGCTATTCTTTCCCTATCGTTTATAGGAGATATTAATTCTTCGTTTTTAATTTTGTCTAAAACTTTTTCATTACCATTTATTAATGTGTTTTTATGAAGTTCTAAAAATCCACCATTGTCATTGTCTACACCATAATAAATGCATCCTAAAACAGGACCTTGAAACATCTTATTTTTTTTATACAAAAAAGTATCTTCATCCACATGAAGATCTATGTATTGCCCCGGGCCATAAGACCTTGTCCAGTATTCAAAACCAAGAATATCTTCACATGGCCATTCCATGTGCTCTTCCCATATTTTTTGCACTACTTGTTTTTTAAGAGTATCTGCTGGGCTTCTCCACCAACCATCCCAAAACATAAATGGAGAATAACAACTAGAAGATTCTTCATGATACATAAGTAAATGGGCAGCTATTTTATCTTCATTTCCCATTAATTCAGGAAAAAATAAATTGTCCTTCAATACTTGATTGTATAAATTTTTGTCTAGGTAGTCATCTTTTACTATCATAAAAATTAATATTGATTATACAACTATCCTTCGTATGTTGCGAAGGGTTTTTTCTTTATTTCTTGATATTCTTTGATTAATTCTCTATCTTGCAAGTAGATATTTTTGCCTATAATATCAGTAATAGTATTATTTTTTTCTTTATAAGAAGGACCGCTACAGTACGCTTTGTCCAGAATATCTACAGAAGTAGTTGAAAGTATATCTAGTTCATTCTCAATGCAAAATTTGTATATTTCAGTTTCAAAAAATGTTTTTTCTTTTTCTATCATAGAACTTGGAATATCCAAATCTTCTGGATAGTTTTGAGATAAAGAACCTAATGTTCTATATCTTAATTTTGAAATATACCAATTTTTAAATTTAGGTGAAATTGTTTTATCTTCTATAATAGATCTTCTGGGGTCTGGATCTGAGCTTAAATACATACCGATGGAAGTGTTTGGAGATAAAGATGATATCTCTTCTAAAATTTCCTCTGACATATTCCAATCTTTAAAAGCTGCATTAGACTTTAGAGCTACTTTTTGATTACTGTTCCAGGGTTCTTCTGCTAGTATATTCCATTCATATGCCATTTTTACTGCATGCATAAAAGTTTGTGCCATTAATGTACTGGCAGACCAGTCCTTGTATGCTCGATCTTCTATGTCAGCAAATTCTAATTTAACTATATAAATATTTCCCATAGAAGCCAAAAATAATGCCCATCCCAATATGTTGTCGTTGTTAAAATAATTTCTATCTAATAAATCTGGTTTGCCGTCAGCAATTACGTCATAAAAATCCACTGCAGCAAAGTCTTCTAAATCGCATCTGCGACTGTCCTCTATAGAAGTAACTTTGTCGCCCACTGCTTCCTGAAAAGAAGCAGCTGACTCCATTATGTGAAATGTATATTTTGATTCATCGTAACTTTCGTCCAAAACATCAGCTACATACTCATAATTTTCAGCATTTATGTCTTCTGTGTAGTTTTCAGAAATAAGTCTAAAAACAAAATAAGTTTTATAAAAATTAATTTTAGTAAAAGCTATTAAAGTTTTATCTCCAATATCATATACATCGTAGTCTAGGTACTGCTGTAGACCATTGGGATGAACTGTATTTAAAGTAAAATCTTCCTTAACGCTAGTTACTGCATAGCATGCGTAGTTTAACGGATTATATTCTTGAGCTGATTTGAACTGCATTTAAACTCCAATTATAAAGAAGATATTTTATTATCTATATCTTTTATCTTGAAAATTATATCATATATATCTTTTTGAGCTGTGCTGTTTTCAGCAGGGATGAAATTCTCTTCATCAAACTCTTCTGGATCGATGCCCAATGCCGACAATCTTAGTATTAAAGCTTTTTCAAGCTCTATTTTTACTAATTGATATGCTTCTTTTTTTTCTTCGGAAGATAAGCTAAATTGCATATTTATATTTCTAAGTTTGCAATTTCTTCGTTAATTAAGTTTAAACCATCTATAGCTTTTTTTAATCGACTGCGCAAAGATTTTGTTACCGTGTCATCTGGATTAGCCAATGGATCCTCTTCCTCAAAATTATCTTCATCAAATGACACTGGATCAATTCCAAGCTGTATAAGAATTTCATAAATATCTTTTTCATATTTTGGAATATTTTCTTCTAAAATTTCTAATTTTGTGCTTTTGTCTACATTATTAAAGAGCATAACCGTTCCTTTGGATTTTGGGCATATATGACATATAGTACCAAATTCTTTTATAAATTTACCATTTTTTTACAGTATCTAGATTTGGTTCAGCCAGTTTTATTAGCCCATCATGCTTTGGGCCAATTTGATTACCATTTTCGTCTAAGCCACTCCTAATGCCGTTCATCCAAGTCCAAGGTTGCTCATGAAGTTTCTTCATTTTTGCGTCGCCGTATGATTGACGCTTGGCCATTAATTCTGGTTTATCCCAAAGGTTTTCGACTACTACTTCTGCACTCTCTAGAAGATCATTATTGTAAATATTAAAAAACATAAATGGCATCCCAGCTTCAAATTTTACTGGTTCTCCAATTTTAGTAATTTTCCAATTCATATTAAATTCATCTGGCCACCAAAAACTTGGTATGGTTGCTGACAACGGAGCTGCCCCATCTACAAAATAATTTGGAGATCCGGTTATCCAGGTATCATACCCCTCTTCAGTGTTAATCGCCCATCCTGTAGCAAAGGACATAATGCCGATTATAGATGGAATTACAACGGGTCTACCATCTAAGAATTCGCCTTCTAAGACTCTAGGAGTAGTATTACCTCCATCCCATTGAACTACAACATCTTGCTGAAGAATTAATTCCCAGCCATTTACATTAGCTGCAGACATTGGTAAACACTTGTAGGCATGCTTATTGTAGGTTTCATCCATCCAATCTCTTTTAAGCCTAGACTGCTGTATGGCTGGTGGATTCTGATGAGTCTTAGTTAATGTTATCTTCGTCATATTCTTCTCTAAGAAAATCTTCTATAGCTTTTTTAATATTGTTTAATGCTTCTTCTGAAGATGTGCTTCTATTGTTGCTATTATATGCTAGGTCTAATAAATCTGAATTGCAGAATCTAACATATTTAGAACCATCTTTGGATACGATAAATTTTTCAAAATTTCCATGAATTAAATCACTGTTTTTTTGCAATTCTTTAAATAGTGGATGAATCTCCCCTGTTGATTTATAGTAGTCAATATCAGTTTTGTCATACTCTTCTCTAGCTCTCTTGTAAGCTTCTTTATCCTCATTTGGATCTAATATATTTACCATCTCAGAAAATGGAAAATCTGTACCATAGACTTTTTTCATATGATCTCTCATATTTTCTGCACTAGTATTAGAGTCTGCAAATTCACCATATGCATCTTGGCAAAAGTCTGTACTGGGTAAAGCTAAGGCTTCAAAGCCTAAATCTTTATATTGGTTATATATATCTTGTATTATTGTATACTGAGGCGAGTTAGCACATTCTCCAGTCACATTAAATAAAATAGAAACTTTTCCTTTAAGGTTTGCCAGAATGCCATCTTCTCCATCTATGGATTTGAGTGGAAAATCATATATATTATTATCTACATATTCCACAAATGACTGTTCTGTTTTTTCTTCCACTTTAATCAGCTTTCGATAGCGTCGGCAGTGTTGCGAGTTGAATCCCACTAGATGGTGTAACTGACTGGCCAATTTCATTGTAATTATACATTGTTACCGCACTGTACTTAGTTCCTTCAGTTACTTCCATTGATCCGTGAGCATAAATGTACGTTGAAGGAAAGAATATTATATCTCCCTTTTGAGCTTTAAACTTAAGGTTTAAATAAGGAAACCAAAGCTCTCCTCCTTCATAATCATCATTAAAGAACCCAACTGAAGAAAGAGTGCAAAAATATGAAAAACCTGAATCTGTATGGACTTGAAAATGTTGACCTTTTCCATATTTTATAAAATTAATTGCTTCCATAAATTCCATCTTAAAATTATATCTTCTCTCATAGTCTGCTAGACATGTAGTTAATATAGAATTATAGTCATCGTAAACATTTTTAATTTCAGATAGTTCTAATGGAAGATGTCCCCAATGTTTTGGACCTACTTTTAAATCATAGCAATCTCTATAGTCGGGCATTTTTTCATTATAGCCAACCATAGCTTCGTTCCATTTAAAGTACTCATGCTGACTTCCAGTAAGTGTATCTTCTAATCTTTTAGGTATGTTAACGTCATCTGATATGGCACCTCTATAAAGAATTATCCCCAGTTTAGGTTCTTCTATGTTAAAAATTTCCAATTCAATCTCCAATTCATTGCTAGAACGTCAGTCCTGTAATGATATACTTTATCACAGACTTTCGACAGTAGTCAAATTTATAGATAACTAGGAGCAAAGTATGGAGCAGTCACTCGTTAAGCCAGGTCATTTTGGTAAGTCTATTGACAATATAAAAATAATTAATAATTTCATAGATATAGATGACCTTAAAGTAATTCAAAAGTTTCTCCCAACCATTAATGAATGGATGGATGCTGGAGAAAATCAGTACGCTGCTGATGGCACTTGCATATATGATGCTTCTTACTGGGCTGATAGACAGTGTAGTTGGGATATTCTTCAGAAACTTAATGTTGAAGTTTATAATATTATCGATAAATATATTAAAAAAATGAAACAATTTTTAGAGCAATCTTTTAAAGTTGGACTATCTAATAGGCCTCCAGTAATAATCAAATGGCGTCCGGGCATGGAACAAAAACCGCATGCGGACAAACAGACTAATGACGGTAAACCAAATCCTTTTCCAACTTATGATATAAATTCATTATTTTATTACAATGATAACTTTAAAGGTGGGGAGCTTTATTATCCAGATCATGATTTGATCGTAACCCCAAAACCTGGTTTAGCTGTAGCTCATCCTGGTGATGTTAACTATTTGCACGGAGTTAAACCAGTTATCTCTGGAGAAAGATACACAACTCCATCTTTTTATACTATTACAGAATTGAGATAAAATGGATAAGATTCATATTTTTAAAGATATTTTAGACAGACAAGATCTAGAAAAAATTTTAATATACTTAAATGATACGCCAGTTACAATTGATGAATCTGGATATTCTCCATTTGGAGTTTATGCTGGCAATGGCCGTCCAGATTTACCTACACTCTTGAGTAAGTATCATGATAAAATAAAGGAAATTATAGAAAGTTGCTTTGGTTGCAAAGTTCATGATGAGGGATTAACTAGTGTGGTAGAAATGAAAACTGGAGATTCAATGCCAGTTCATCTAGATCACGGATCTGCGCAGAATAAAAGTGTTGGTCTAAAGACTGGAGCTGGACATCCAACTAGAGATCTTAGCTCAGTGCTTTATTATAATAATAACTATGAAGGTGGAGAGATCTATTTTCCTAAACAAGATTTACTTGTCAAACCAGAGCCTGGAATGTTTATTTGTTTTCCAGCTAAAGATGAATTTCCGCATCAAGTAAAAGAGATTAAAAGAGGATACCGTTGGTGCTCTACTAATTTTTGGTGCATTAAGAAAGATTAAGCTTGCAAGTCGCCTAGTGCAACCCAAGTATCTGTAGCTCTTTTTATCAAAGTAACTGAAGACCATTGAGCTCTAAGCTTTAAGCCTGGTGTTGCATTTACGGTTACTCCACCTGCAGCTGCAATTGTAGTCTGTCCAGTACCTGTTTGAAGTATTGTCATTTGTGTTCCAATAGGGAAAGCTACTGAAGAGTTTGCTGGAACAGTTAGAGTGTTAGCTGATGCGTTGCTTATTTCGACAAGTTTATCTTTGTCAGCCAAAACCAATGTGTAACTTGCAGTTTGAGCATTTGTTATGACGTTAGAAGAAGCAAAGTCTAATGATATTGTTCCATTGCCTACTCTTATTTTTTTATTTGTAGAATCCCAAAAAATTCTTGCATCAGTTGTTGATGTACTTGTTGAAAGCGTTAAAAATGGTGTGTCAACTGCTGGACTGGTAAGAGTCTTGTTAGTTAGAATTTCCATTCCGTCAAGAGTCGAGAGAGTACCTGTAGTCGGAAGTGTTATGGCTGTATTTGCTGTTGCAGTCAAAGATGTTGTATATGCACCTGAGGTAGTAAAGTTTCCACCAAGGGTAAGGGTCGAAGCATAGTTGACCCAGTTGGTTCCGTTATACCTTAAAATTTGAGCAGTTGCGGGACTTGTTATTATTGTGTCTGAAAGATCATCTAATGTTGCTGAACCAATAGAGCCAGTAGGTCCAGTAGGTCCAGTTGGTCCGGTGGGTCCGGTGGGTCCAGTAGCACCTGTTTGTAATGTAAAATCAAGAACTGCTGCACTACTTGTGCCTGAATTAGTCACTGCTGCCGTACCAGCAGAGACGGTACCAACAGTGATTGTAGCAGCTGTTCCAGTAGGCCCTGTAGGCCCTGTAGGCCCTGTGGCTCCAGTATCGCCCCTAGGAATAGTGAAGTTAAAAATAGCAGCACTCGATGTGCCAGAGTTTGTGATTGCAACTGAAGATCCAGCATCTCCTGTGGTTACAGTTCCTAATGTTAAGCTTGCAGCAGATCCTGTAGGCCCCACAGGACCTGAGCTATAAGATAGAGAAGTCCAAGCGGCTGCCCCAGTACCTACCTTAAATTTACCAGTATCTGTTTCATACCCCGGTTCACCAACTGCTAATGTTGGATTTGCGCTAGTCCATTGTGCTGCTGTACCTCTACGATATTGTACTTGAATAGCCATTATATTTCTCCGCAATCAATAGAATTAATTCCAACATATATAGTATCAGGATGCCCTCCATCGAGATTTAATGTTGAGTATCCGCTAGATCCTTGTGGGCCTGTTGGTCCAGTAGCGCCGGTTAGACCTGTAGGCCCTGTGGGACCAGTCGGCCCTGTAGGACCGGTAGGGCCCTGCTCAAGGCCTGATACGGCCACATAAACAGACACCCTAACAGAATTAGAAGAAGGAGGTGAATCGAATAAAATAGTAACAGCATTACTTGATGTGGCTTCCCATGAAGTCAAAATTAAACCATATGGAGCAGCTGCTTCTCTGATTGTCACACTTACGTCTCTACTACCAAAGTTGTGGGTAACAACATATGAAGTGTTTGTTCCGTCCCCTATTGTTGCGTTGTGAACTGTACCTGCTACGCTAGCAGCGCTAGTAAATTCTACTACATTATTAGAACTGTTTTTATAGAATAGTTTTCCATCAGCATAATTTAGCGCCAACTCACCATAGTCTAAGGATGTTGGCGTTTGAGATGGTGTTGCTGATCTTTTTATTTTTATAATATTTGCCATCTAATTTTCCTCTACTTAAACCCTGGTGGGAAGTATGGTGGGAAATATGGTGGGAAATATGGCGGGAAGAAAGGCGGGAAGAAAGGTGGAAAGTATGGTGGGAAGAAAGGTGGGAAGAAAGGTGGAAAGAAAGGAGGAAAGTATGGAGGGAAGTATGGAGGAAAGTATGGAGGAAAGTAAGGCGGGAAATAAGGAGAATACTTAGTGTAAGCTACGTCTTCTTTTCTAGGATAGACAGTGTTAGCTGTAGGAGATGAAGATATAATCTCATCTAATCTAGTTAAGTTGCCACCAGAAGGATCATTTAAATTAGTATTAGATACAGTTCCGGACGTCAAAGCCCGCTGCTGTGATCTTAGGATCGGCAGCGGCGGGCTTATCTCCAACTATGTTGGGTACGTCATTTTTTCTTGGTCCTGATGAGTTTCCACTACTAATGGCCATTTTTTACTCCATGGTTAAAGATAGTATTATACCACTTTTAATTAGAATGTGCCACCGTCAAGAGTATAGTTGCCTGCAGCTACGTTATCTAATACTGAGCTATAAGCCTGTACGTTGGTTCCAATGGCCAATCCAAGGGCTGTACGAGCTCCGGAATCAGTTGTTGATCCAGTACCACCGTTAGCGATGGCGATTGCTGTACCAGTCCAAGTACCAGTGGTAATTGTTCCAAGTGTAGTAATGCTGTCATCGCCAGTATATGTTCCACCAGCCACTGCAGCAAGCGTAGCGTTGTAAGCCTGTACATCAGAGCCAATTGCTACTCCAAGAGCCGTACGAGCGTCTCCAGCACTTGTAGAGCCGGTTCCACCGTTAGCTATGGCTATTGCCGTGCCATTCCATACACCAGTTGCTATTGTTCCAACTGAGGTAAGGCTTGATGCCGTTACTCCTGAACCAAGAGTAGTGGCGTTAAGTACGGAAGTTCCTGCGATTAACAATGACTTGCCAGTTAGAAGGTTGAGATTCTCAGATGAAGTCCATGCATCAGTTGCATCAACCCAGTTAAAAGTCTTGTCCGTAGTTCCCTTGAGCGTAATACCACCACCGTCTGCACCAGCATCTGATGGAGAGACACTTGAGCCAAGTTCAAGATTCTTGTCGTCGACACTTACTGTAGTTGAGTTAATTGTAGTTGTTGTACCATTAACTGTTAAGTCACCTGAAAGAGTAAGAGATGTACCAGATACTGCACCAGTAAATGTTGCACCAGACAATGCTGCAACGTCTGCAGCTAAAGCAACTGTACCTGTAGCATCTGGAAATGTAATTGTTCTATCTGCAGTTGGATCAGTGATTGTAAGAGTTGTTTCATGAGCATCGGCTGTTGCACCTTCAAAGACTATTGAACCATCATTGAATACTGCTCCAGTTATTACTGGGCTAGTAAGTGTCTTGTTGGTAAGTGTCTGAGTATCAGTTGTTCCAACAACATTTCCAGTAACACCATGTACTGATGTTGTAGCTGATGAGTGAGTTGATACATAACCTGAAGCAGTTGATTCTGCTGCACTTTGAGCTGAGGATGCTGCGCCATAGGCGTCGTAGGTATTTGCTGTTACCGAAATTGCACCAGTTGAATCAGTGTAAGTAAGGCCTGTTCCAACTGCATTTCCAACTGCATCTTGTGCAGCCTCTGTAAAGTCTGTAACTGCACTTGCTGGGATAGCAATTGTTGCTGTTCCAGCTGCGGTCAAACGACCTTGAGCGTCAACTGTAAAGGTTGAAACTGCTGTAGCTGAACCATATGATCCACCAGTTACGGTTGTGTTATCGAGGTCCAAAGTAAGTGTGTCGGTTGCAGAAGCCGTCGATGTTAAGCCAGTGCCACCAATTATTCTAAAGGTATCTCCACCAGAAATTGTTAAATCTGAACCGCTATCTGCATCAACTGTGAATGAAGTAGATATAGAAGCTGTTCCAGCTGCGGTCAAACGACCTTGAGCGTCAACCGTAAAGGTTGGGATTGCGCTAGCTGAACCGTAAGAACCAGCTGTAACTGATGTATTATCAAGATTGACTGTGACTGTATCTATTGCAGATGCTGTCGAACTAAGACCAACGCCACCAGATATAGTAAGAGTATCGCCACTTGCTATAGCCTGTGTGGTTCCACCATCGCCTGCAAAAGTCAATCCAGAAAATGCGCCTACGGCAGCAACTGCTGTAGCTACGTATGCAGTAGTTGCTACTGATGTAGAGTTGTCACCAGCTGTTTTTGTTGTTGCGGTTGCTGAAGCGCCAAGAGCTACAGTACCAGAAAAAGTTTTGTTACCAGTAATTGTTTGATCGCCAGCAAGACCGACTACAGCTCCGGAACCACCAATGGCTATAACCTGAGTAGCTGATCCACCAGCACCACCAGTGCCTGTACCATAGTACAATATGTTAGTGGACTCGTTAAATGCTAATTCCGCATTTGCAAGACTGGATGGTGCGCCTGCGCCATCTCCAGCTGCTCTTCTTTTGATTCTGATTGTATTAGCCATTTTTAAAAGTTTCCTCCATCGGTAAGATTATTCTCGCCATAATTAGACCATTTTGATCCGTTGTACCTTAGTACATCACCATTAGCAACAGAACTAATAGTAACGTCACTCATGCCGTTTAGAGCTTCTGACGCAGCAATTCTGTCTTTAATTGTTAAAAAACTGCCAGCTGGAAGGATTCCAAGAACAGTTTGCACTGCTTCTATAGCATCATTAAGATTGGCGTGTTGCTCTGCATGAGGCACTACTCCAGAACTTAAACTATCTGTTGCTGTAGGATTTATAAAGTTGTCTAAAGAACTTGGATAACTAGTTGCCATATTGTGTACCTTTATAAAGATATAATTTTATTTGAGCCATTGCTCCAGTTTATAGTAATATCTGTTGTTGCATTTATTCCTAAAAAAGGTATGCCAGTTGCAGTATCTATGTATGCTAAAAGTCTAGATGTTGAATCAGTGCCAGAATCTTTGTAAATAATTAAAGCTTTAAACGGTAATCCACCATAATCTGCGACTGATACATTGTCAGCATCGATCACACCCAGAACATTGGTTACATTAGTTAACGAAGAAGTTCTTTGCCTTATGTGAGAAGCGGAAATATTAGAAACAAACTGATCAGTATTTTGATTGGGAACATAAGAGTCTGTAACTAAAAGAACTTTTAATGAGTCAGAAACAATATTAAATTCACCATTTAATAAAGATTGTTTTGCTTTTCCATATATAAAATTAGCCACTTTAAATGCCTATATCTTTAGAAACTATAATTCTATATTTATATCCTGTTTCAAAATAGTCTTTGTTATCTGAATAATATGACGGCGTAGCATCAAGAGATGGGAAGTCTACATAAACTTCTGGCTTCCAAGAATGCATTGATACATTAGCTGATAGATTCTGCCATCTTGCTGGCTGGTTTTGAATTTTCTTTCTTTGAACTTTAAAGTAGGAATTATTTAGAAAGTTGCTTGCAGGTCTAGAGCTAAACGATATAATTACTCTTCCGTTATTATATGCATTATCTAAATAGAATTCTCCATTTTCTGGATCAACACTAGTTATATAAAATCTTGGATTCTTTGCAAGAATTTGAACGGTAGTAAAAGCGTCTGTTCTGATAGAGTGATCCTCTATCAATAGTTCTTGAACTAAAGGAACTGTGTAAGAATTAAAGTCAGAAGGAGTTGCTGATTCTGATTGAGTAAATACTATTTGCTCTTCAGTAATAGACTCATTGGCTGCATCTAGAAAATTAGTCAGTCTAATTTTATATTCTTTGCCAGATTGTCTAACTGTATCCCAGTATAGTTTTAATGTTCTTGAAATTTGATTATAATCTGCAATTGTATTTATTTGCAAAAATGGATTAGCCAAATTAGAAGGTGTTGCGTCAGTTGTCTGAACTACAAAGTTAGCGTTTGTAAGACTAGAAATTTTTATAGTTTTGCCAAATCTAATAACAACCATATTGTTATCGACAATAGCGTATTCGATCAAAGGAAGCGACACATCTATCTCCTGTTTATAATATTCATCTTAGATAGTAATGAATTAAGTCTATAATAACAACAGAGGAGTGGCTCGAAAGCCACTCCCCTGTCACTAGGATAGTCGTAACTATAACTTTCCTAAGATTAGATGGTGTTAACCACACCAACCTCGTAGTTGCGAGCAAGTCTAACGTTCTTAGCAACTGTGATACCCTCACCGTCACCAAGCATTACGATGTCATAACGCTCTTTCATCTTCATCTGACGAATGTCACGGCTAGGATCATCGAACTGATCTGTGCTCATGTCATCCTTGACGAGGATAGTTCCTACTTCATTGCGGTCGATCAAGAAAAGATCTGACTTAGCTGCAGTTGCACCACTCTTAGCTGTAAAGCTTACGAAAGGTGAAACAATAACATTCAATCCCATTGGGGCACTTGCTTGAAGTGCTGACTCTGCGTTAGTAGGGCGGTATCCCCAGCTGGTATTAACTGCTGATGCTGCACCACCCATGTGGAAGATAGCGTCCTTAAGGAACACTGACCACATTAATGGGTGAAGTATGAAGTCTGTAGGAACATGCTTTTCTGCCATGAGCACTGCTGCCATGTCAACGACGTCATCCCAACGAATGGTGTCGTTGGCATTGCCGTCGATACCGAGACCGGTTGTGTCGTCATATGCTGCGTCATCATTGTCAAAAACGATTGTTGCAGCATCTTTAAAGCGGCTCAATGCAATCTGCTCCTTGAGACGTGCCATAGCGCGTCCTGCAGCTCTTACATGGAGACCTACGATGTCCCATAATGAATCGGCAATGACTTCTTCAGTGAATGAAAGCTTGACACCCTTCTTGGATACCTTACCCTCAATCTGCTTTGCGAAGGCTAATGCCTGCTCTGGATATTCTTGTCCTTCTGGGATCTCAGCAGCTTGAATTGCGTTTACTGCAGGAAACTCCAAAGAGCGTCCTTTTCCTAAACGGACTGTTGAAAGAAGTGGCGTAACCAATAATTGTGGTTCTGCTGCTTCTCTAAGAGTACGTGAAATAACCTTAGGGAAAAGGGCAGCTGCGTCTGACGATGCAAATGCTTCCTTAATTGTTACTCTGTTGTTCTCGTCAATGTGTCCGTCTTCGGCCAGCGCGGCTTCCCAAGCTGGGAGACCCGAGAGGAGCTCTTGGATTGTTTTGCTCATCTTAGGATTATTCCTCCTGTTAGTGTTTTTCTTTTTTTATTTTATTAAAGTGTGAGATTAACGCGGAATGCGCCAATTACGTTGGTAACATCCAAATTACTACGGATACCAAGCTTGCCAGAATAGGTACCTGAACGGGTAAGTTCAAATACGGTCTTCAAAGCACCTGGGTCCGAAGGAAGTTGCATGTAGGAAAGCAAGCCATCATCAAAGTTGGTTGCAAACTTTTCTACCTCTATGACCTTACCAACTTGAAGGTAAGGATTTGTACCACACAAGGTAGTTGTTAAGTTAACTGGACGGCCCATGTGGTCTGCTTTAATGAGCGAACCGACTGTTACGTCGTCGTTGACTGCTGTTACCATTGGATACTCTACATACCCGTGTGTAATGAATCCAGCACCTTGTGAAGTGCCTTTGTCAAATGGTCTGTAGAGGTCATACTGGGCAACGCCGATTGGTGTTGAATAAGATGCAACCGCTACTGTGTCACCTGAACGTGTAACGTTAGGTGTTGCACCTGCTAATGGATTCCAGCCCGAAATTGTATCGCCCCAAGTAACGCTTGCATCGCTACCATTGGCAGGAACTACCATTGCATCACCGCTTGCATTAGCAACGACTGACAAAATGGTTCCCTTTGGAATGACGATTTCAAAACGATCGTCTTCACTGTCTGTGTACCATGTTGGAAGACCTTGGCTTGGGAGCAAGTAAGCTGCTGGGGCAATACCCTCAGAAACTACGAAGCGACCTGATCCGGTCTTGGTTCCAACTTTACGAAATTTTGCTAAACTCATTTAATTTTCTCCTTGTATTATTATTAAAGTTTACGACGACCCATGAGAGCATCTACGAAAAGTTGCTCTGGAGTTTTTGTATCATCTTCTTGAACTAGATCTTCCTGCTTGTCTAAAGTGTAGACATTGTCTTCACCCTCAATTACAGTAAGCTCAGAGTTGATTTCTGGCATTGTTCCCTTGGCTGATTTAACCGTTGGAAGTTTTGCAAGATCTCTTAATGAATCAGCTAGTGAAGAAGCACTACGTGTTAAGTGATCTCCAATAAGTTCTTCTCTAAGTTCATGAGACTCAATTCCAGTTGCAATTTTTGTATCAACAACTCTCTCTACGAGAGTTCTATGCATTGCGCTCTTGAGTTTTTTGTTTTCTTCTTCAAGCTCTTGAAGTTTTTTTGTAGCGTCGTCAACATCTTGCTCAGAGACTACTTTTTCGTCAGTGAGATTCGTATTGGACTCTTCAGTTGCTTGAGTTTCTCCTTCAGCTGGGGCATTGGCAGAATCAACCACTTCTTCGGTAGGTACTTCTGTTTTTTCCACAGTTTCAGTAGACTCTTGCTCATCAGTAGCTTGTGCTTTCGATGAGTCTTTTGCAATTTGTGCTTCTAGTTCAGCAATTTTTTCATTTGCCTTTTTGAGAGCATCAACTGCTTGATTCTCTAAATCTTGCTCAGTCTTGACTGACTCTTCTGTTTCTGGAGCATCAGTAACTGGGGTTTCTTCAACCACTTCTTCAGTCTCTGGTGCTGTTTCTGGATCTTGTGACTCTTCAACTTTTGTATTAGAAAGTGTTGAAAGATCTTGGCTTAATTCTTCTACAGTAGCCAAAATGTCTTCGTCCTTAACGTTTTCATTCATAGTGAGATTCTCCTCGTGGACATCTTTATTATCATTCTCATGAGATAGTAATGGATCATTAGTATTAATGTAATTTTCGCTTTCCTGTATAGCCATAGCGGAAAGAAATGCACCTTTTAGATGCAAGTAAAGTGGTCTTGATTCTTTGCTTTTCAAATTAGCAAAAAGCGATTCGTTCTCTTCTACGGAGAAAATATCCTCTTTGTCCATGCTGAGAACAAAAGCTGAGCTTCTTGCTACCCACTCTGAATCAGATGTTGTTATAGCATTTGATCCTGGTGTGGCAACAGCTCTAACGCTTGACTTAGAGTCTGCTGGCTGGTTTACAAAAGAATATTCTTTAAACGATATATCTTGCATGTCGATAAATGCAAGCTTGCCCTTGTATACTTGACCTCTCTTAAAGCGAGCCATCTTTGGCTTTCCGCTTTCGTCAAGGTTAGCAAGATCATCACCACTGATTGAGCAAACTGCTTTTCCAGCTCTTCCTCCAACAGATCCTGTCAAGTATCTCTTGTCCATAACTTTTTGTACAGCTACTGGATCTGTAATAGCAATTTGCAAACGAACAAAAGATGAACCATCTTCTTCTTTGTCCATTCTTGCTGCCATAACTCTACCTATAGGTTCAGAGTTAAGATCGTGATTAAGAATGATTGGCTTGGGGTAAGGCTCTACCCAAGACTGCAAAGCTTTTTCCAAAGCCTCTGCAGAATAGTTATTATAGTTTCCGTGTTAAACCTTCATGTATGGCTGCAACCTCAATGATTAAGCCCTGATTAGAATCAGATGATTCCTTAAATGAAAAGTCCATTTTTGAAAAATCTGGAAGTTTAACTGTGAAATTTTCTATAAAATCGAAACTCATTAAGTTCTCCATATACGCATAATTCAATTGCCTGAAATATATAGTAATTTACTTTTATAACATTAAACAATTTTATATAAAGATATCATATTTTTATATAGTTTTCAAATTGTGATAAGTTCTCTTTGGTCACCCATTTGTTGGAATTGGGACAAAAGATTCTCGTGCATTATGTGAGCAGCATATATATAACTTGCACAATATAAAGAATATCCCTTTATAGCTGCGTTCTTTGACCAACCAAGGTCCTCTCCTTGAGAGTGCACCTCATAGTCAATATCATTATAAATCTGTTTAGACATCATTTTAGCTGCCATTATTATATCAGATTTAAAGTAAGTTCCCAAGGGATACTCATTTTTTCTATAGCCCCTAAACTCTTTTTTGTCTATCCAATTCATAACGCTTGGATAATTTGTATCAAAAGGAGTCATAAACATTAAAGGACTAACAGCGTCTGCTCCATTAGCAACATGTGCGATTAGTAGCTCTAATGTATTTGGGTTCTTTAATATTATATCAGAATCAAGACTAAAGTAATAATCAGGCTGAAGTTCTCTTACTCTTGAAAGAAGAGAGTTTCTAAGATTGACCATATTTTCATACTTTGAAATAGTCCATTGTCTTGAATTGTCTTCGTGATTGTAGTGAGGTATATCGTTTCGTTCCCTTATTTCAAATAAAGGAATTTCAGGATGATACTGTCTCCATAGCTTTAGCATTGCTACAGTTGCTTTATCGTCTGGTGAAGTTTCAAAAATGAAACCAATTTTACTCAGAGGAATAGATTGTCTTTCCAGTGCTGCAAACCAAATTGGTAAGATCCAATCTCTTTTATAAATTGGACATCCTATTATTAGCTTCATTATTCTACTGTTTGTTTAGAGTCTTCTTTTACTTCAGCTGTTTTTTTAGGAGATACTTTTTTATCTTCAACTTTTTCAACAGCTTCAATAACTTCTGCTATCTCAACAGCTTTTTCAACTGGAGCAGATACTGCTACTGGAACTTCTACAATAGTGTCATCTTCTGAAACTTCTTCCATAGCGTAGTCAAAAATCTCCATCATTCCGTCGATGATATCGACCAACACTTGGAGTGCCAAACGTGTTTGACCATTCTCTACTGCTATCTTAAATCCTTCGACAGCATCTTCTTTCAATAGATACTGCTTTGATATATCTGAAACTATTTTAATTGACATTTTTTTCCTCATTTACATTTTCTTGTTGTTCTTGATCTTCTTCTACTATTACTACATTATACTGCTCTTCGAGAAGATTTTCAACCATGCCAATCCAAGTAGAATCTGATCTCTTAATATTGGGTGAAGTTAGTCTACCCTGTTGATTTTGCGGTCTCATTACATTGCCTGCACCTTTTCTGTTTGATGGCATGTTTGTTTGCCCCTTTGGTGCTGGAGTTTGTTTGTCTCCATCCTTGACAACATCTTTGCTAGTTTGAAGTTTTGCTTGAGTGTCTGCTTGTGCGGCTCCGACGTCAATTTGGACCTTACCTTGTGCTGACATGAATAAATCATCATTATCAACTTCCGGATTTTCGCCCAGTTTAATTCTTGCTTCTTCCAAAGTAATAAGAGAGTTTACATACTTTTGTATTATATGTGTTTCTTTCTTGACTTGAGTGTCAACATCTATTTCGTTAAATTTAAAGTAGCATCTGTCTGATATGGATGACTCAGTTGGATTAACTAGCGGATCAAATCCACCTTCGAATAGTATTTCATTAAAAATGTTTACTCTTACCATCTCTGCAAATTGCTTTTGGAAATGCTTAATCTTATCGTATAGTGCTGTATCTAATCTCTCTGAAGCAGATCTATTGCCACCGCCCATGCTCATTCCAAGGTGGTGTGGTGCAACTCCTAGACCTACTGCAACTCTTTCCTTAAAGTGATTTAAGTAGTTTGATGCATCAAGTGCTGCATTTTGAGATCCTATGACTTCAACGTCATGTCTAAATGGAAGGATTAAACCGCCTTCAGCTCTAAGGTTCTCAATCTCTACTGCTGCTTGATCTATTTCCTCTGGCTCAGCTGGTTGATCTGCTGTTCCAATTCTATACTTATAAAGTGGGAACAGTTCTCTGTGCACTAAATTTTGAATATCTTCTTCAATCTGTCGCAATGCAACAACGTCGTCTAAAACGTTTGCCAAGAATGGAGTACCAAATATTCTTCCTGGTTTTCTATCAAAGAATAAATGTATAACACTTTCAGCTGGCCACTTAGGATCTCTGTCCGTAGGCGCATACGTCATTGGATTAGTTCTTTGCAAATATGCTTTTGGCTTATTATGCTTATCTCTTAAGATTCTTGCCTGCTCAGTTGGTATCAAATAATACCCAACAACTGGCTGTGCAGCACCTACTGGCTCTAATGCCTTAGGAAAATATTCTGCTAAATCAGCTCTAGCTTTAACTATAAATACGTTTGAAAATTTAAATAATTGATCAGATAAATCAATAAGAAAATCTAAAAACGGCCTTCTCATAGCCATTTCCATATAGTCTATTCTCTGATATAAGTAGGCTACAGCTTCTGGATTTTCTCCAACAATTTGCCAACCCTCTTTCCAAAACAGATCCTGGTATTTAGCCATGGCCTGCTTGACATACGAGTCAGTATCTATTGCCTGTATTATTCTATCAAAGTTATATGGAGAAGGTTCAAAGTTAGTTCTTCCAGTGTAATAATAATTGACGCCACGATAGCCCAAAGCAAAGGCTGCGACCCTCATTGCTTTGCTGAGTGATCCAATCTTATCTGGAGATAGCTGAGCTGATTCAAAATCAAACTCAGACAGCTCAGACTTCTGGAAGGGTAAATATTGACGTAGTGCCATAAGCTAATCAGCTCCAAATTCTAAAGATAATACTGTATAGTACAGTTTATTATACTTTAAATTCAGCTTTGTCTTTCGGACTCTTGAAATGTCTTTTTGATAATAATATCTTTAATAGCTTCAAGCCAGAAAACTGTCTCTGGTTCTGTAAAATCACTCTTGTAAGAAAGATTAGAATTAGTAATCTTAATGGTGATATTCATTTCCTTTTCAGCTACAAGAGCTTCTTCTACTTGCTCTGCCAGTTCTTCTGGTAATACTGATTTCTTTGTCATTATTTTACTCTCTTTACAGTTTCTGCGGGCATATCAAACCCGTCTGATTTGTCTTGACTTTGTTGAAGTTGCATAGTAAGCTGCTTAATTGTAGCGTCTTTAACTACGACTTCTGTTATTAGAGCTCCAATTCTTTCCTGGAAAGATTGGACTATAAGGTTGATGTCTAAATTTGATTCATTCATGGTAATTATTATACCAGACGAGATTCTAATTCATCAACTTTTGCAGAAAGTTCTTGAATAGCCTTAATAGCAGGAGATATAAACGCCAAATATGACAGCGTTTGTTCTGATTCAGGATCATCTGGATCATGTTGCCCCCATCCAGAAAAATCCATAGAAGTCTTGCCAAGATCTGAAATAACTTGACGAACCTCTTGAGCAATTAAGCCATAGTGTCTGCGCTTGCCGGGAATAGTATCGCAAATCATATTTTCATTTTCATCACGCAAGTAGTTACCGTTGTCATCTTCTCTTGGAATTTTTTTGTGTGCATTTTTAAAGTAAGATACGGGTCTAAGCATATTGATGAAATCAAGACCGAGATCAGAATCCTCAATTGTATTCTTTGATCTCATATCCGACTGGTCAGCAATAGTTCCTACATAATAAATATTATCCCAACGGTAAACACCTAAGCTGGGGTTGGTGACGACACTTAGATCAGATACAGCATCTGCATATGGATAAAATGAAGCATTCCAGCCTGCATATTGCCTATTTTGAAATTTCATTCCGTTTACTATAACATTATCATTTGTAGCTAATTTTAGATAACCTAAAGAGGTACTAGTGCCGACCAAGATTGAGCTGTCTGCAACAATGCTCGACCCATTAATTGTTGTTCCATTAATTGTTCCTGCATTTATGGTTCCAGAAAATGTAGCAGAACCTCCACTTAAATTGAAACCAACTGCATTAATTTGAACGCTTCCATTTTCAAACTTAATCCACTGACTTCCGTTATCTGCTCTTAGGTAAACTTCACCGCCATCGCCTCTAATGAAGCAGCTTTGAAACTGTGTGTTACTATCAGGACTTAAGTTCAACCCTTTATAATAACCTCCACCAGGAACCATTACGCCAAAGTGTGCACCTCCAGAAGTTATAGTTCCACTAAAATTTCCACCAGTTGCATTAATTGTTCCACCAACTGTTAAATTTGTTCCGTTAAAATATAGTTTATCTCCTAACGAAAACCTACTGGATGTGTCTACGTAAAATGGTGTATTAGCATTTGCATATGTGTTTGCTCCTAAGTAAATGCTGGAAGTTCCAGCAACCATTCCACCAACGGTGCCGTTTTGAACTACAGTTCCATTGATAGTAAGAGATCCCGATCCTGCGGGATTAAAAAGAAGATATTTACTACTATTACCTGTTCTAAAATAGCCACTTGTAAGCCACTGATTATTTGCGTCAGAACCTAATTGTATTCCACCTACAGATCCAACTGCTGTTGTAATAGTTAAACCAGTAAAAGCTACTCCAGAAGAGTTTGGTACTGCTACTCCAGATTCAATGGTTACATTTGATCCCAATGTTATAGCAGGAGCTGTAGTTGATCCGTTGAAGTTAATGCCATTTGGACCACCTATGCTTGCCCTTCCGTCTCCTTGGATGAACCATCCAGTTGTTGGTGAAGCAAAGTTGTAAGTAGATGATTTAATAATAGAAGTTGCTCCACCTAAAGTAATTTCATGAGCCCCTAATGTTCCTGTAGTAATCTTGGCTGCAGTTAACTCTGATATATATTGATTTCCAATTAATGGCGTTGCACCAGATGAAACTAAACTGGTATATGTGCCAACCGTTCCAGCACTATTAACTACAGCAACTCTTCCGTAATATGTTTTAGGAGTGGAATCAGTAGAGTTAGTTACTGAGATTGTAAATACGTTAGCTTTGTTTTTGCCACTTGCTATTGGTGTAGTTAAGCTTGTAGGATTAGGAATATCATATAACTGATACGCATATGAGTCTAAGTCAATATCATTAACTGGATTAAAATAAAACATTACTGTTTCAAAGTTTGCGGAAACTCCAAAGCCAGTTATGGTTGATGGAACCGAAGAAACTGCTGGAGTTTTTACTCGTATAGTTTCTGGTAAATCATCTACGGCTACTATCTCTGTGTTCTTAGGCTTGAGAGCAAATAGATAGTTAGCGTCTGGCTTTAGTCCGTGTAATTGTTTTTTTAATAATTGTCATCGTATTACTCCGGTGCTCGTAAAAGATATTGAAGGATCTATCTCTTCTTTATTGAAAGAAAGTTTATAATTTTTACTATACGTATGTTTTGTTACTGAAAGTCCAGTTGCGCTAGAAGCTTGATTTTTAGTTGCAAGAAGCTCAATCTCGTAAGAGAAAGAACCATAGTAATCATCATATGCATTGAGTCCGGTAACAGAAGTTTGCGTATTTAAATCTATAGTAAATATTGGAGTGTCTACAACAGCGTTTGTATTGTAAAGATCTATACCGTTTGAAGTATACACTACTGATTGCCCACTTGTTGTTGCAGAGGTTTTAATTATCTTAAGGTTTATTTTTCCTTTGTCTGGACCTTTATCTCCATAGATAACTAACTTTGGACCATCAAAGTTTCCCAAGACTTTTGCTCCTACAGTTTGCGTTTTTCCGCTTACCCATATTCCTGGATCTCCCAAGTAAGTAATTTGAGATACTCGCACGTTTGAGGATCCAGCTACTACGGAATGAGAATAGTAGTTAACAAGATTGGAACCAGAGCCAGTTGGAGATCCCATAAAGTTCGAACCAGATGGATTTACTGTTCTGACATAGTTGCTGCCAATCAAAGATATGTATTGAATATTATCACTATGGTAATAAATGTAATATGCACCATCTGGTCTTGAACCTGCGTTTACATCTGTTAAAGATCTAAAGTATAAATTATTGTTAGCATCAATATAAGAGTAAGTAGCAGTCGTGGACGTTGCAGTTTCATATGCTACTAAATATGAGTCTTGATCAAAAGATTGTTCAATTGCATTATTTGATGAAGAAAAAACTTGACCTATATTCAACTCATCCAATGGGGCATGAATCCAATCATTTATCTTCAAATTGTCAGCTAGGGCTGGAAAAGATATTGATCTTCTTATAGGGGGCTTGATGGACGTTGTTAGTCCTGATGTAGTGTAATAATTAAACCAAGGCATAGTTACAGCTCTTTGTAAAGAATCTCAAAATCATATGTGCTAATCTTATCATCATCTACCTCAATTTCAAAGGTGGCACTATATTCGTGTCCTCCACCTATCTTTTGAATAGCTTCAAAACCAGATAGCACTAAATTTGAATATGGCTTATTATCAACGTTGTCATAATAATCTTGTCTTGCAGATTCATAATCTATTGACATTGCACTTATTGGATTACTTCCGTCTTCAAAATTATGACTATGATTAGCTAAGCTAACTCCGTCTATCTTAGCTCCATTTTCAACAGTTATATCACCTTTTATGGTTCCGCCGTCAGCTCTTAAATATTGAGGGTGAGCATCACCGTCTAGATCATCTAGGTCATTGTGTGAAGATCTAAGATTTTCTCTCTTTGAATTATCTACATATATTTCATCAAAGATGTCATTATACCTAATAACATCTTCTGGAGTTGGAGAAGCAAGTGCTATTGTTCTTTGAACCGCAAAATCTTCTAATTGAATTATATAATTAATATATCTTCTTTTTAGTCGCAACAATTCTAAATAGGCTTTCATTCTCTTGCCTAAGTTTATTCTTTTTTCTACAAGGTCAGTAGTTACTGAGCCTAAGTTGCCAACTACTGCATTACTTGCAATAACCATTTCTCCAGTTAGAATTGGAGCATTCTTTGCAAAAGAGGTGGTGTTAATATCTGTCATTATTGGTTCTATTAATTTGGACTTAAAAGTCATTGCAGGCACTAGATAGTTATTATAGAACATATCTCCTAAGTCGACGCAGTCTCTTTTTATTAAGCCAAGTATAGAATTTATTTCAGAAGAGATTGAGTTTATTCTGATCGAAAAAAACGCTTGAAATTGAGCGGCTTGTTTCTTAGAGATTTGATCCAATTCGGATTGTGGAATTGAGACTGATTGGGTTGTGATTTCTTTGGCAAACTGTTTCGTATAGTGCGTAACTGCTTTTGTCCAGTCTGCGAGGTGCTTTGCGATTTCGCCTTCTGTTTCATCTTTGTACTCTTCTCCTAAATAGTATATGACTATATTTTTTATTATTGAAACTTCATTATTAATGTAGTTCAATATTTTTTTTAGACTTATTAAATGCCCAAAACTTGTATGAGAAATAGCTATGTCATACTGCTTTACAAACTCTCTACATGCCCTACACTTGTGCTCTTGTGCGTATGTGTATTGTCTATAACAAATAAAGTCTGGAGCAGATTTTACTTCCATTGTAGTGAATGTGTTTTCGTCCTGTTGACGACCGTAGTATTTTTGTGCATCTTGCCAAACTGCTTTATGTGCAATTTCCATTTCTACGGAAACGTATGCGTTGATGTTAACCTTTAGTAGGTTGTCATCTAGTTCCTGAATTAGCTGCTTAATTATTTGATCGCAGTTAAACACATGAGATCTAACTTGCCCAATTGGGGTTTGTGAGATATTAGTATAGTTTGCTAATCCAGAGGAAGATTCAACTCCTGCTTCATTCTCTCTCTTTTCTACTGAGTTAAAAGAAGATACGTCAGAATATGGGTCATTAAAAACATTCTCTACTGCGCTAGAGTTTCCCAGTCCATAGTTTGCCATTATTAAAACACCTGTCTTTTAATTGGTGCACTTGCACGTCTACTAAAACTTTTTCTCAATGACGTTTTTACTCCTAGAGAATCTGTTCTGTTTGCTACTTTTGTTTTACTTGCATCAGTATCATCGTCTTCTCTATCGCCACTTCCTGGCATGAAGAACGTATTGGAAAATGAGCTAGTAGTTGTAGTATACCTTGCTTTATGTAAATCTCCATAGTTTTGAGTTATAGAAAGAAGAGCTAATATCAGTGCATCGTGCGCGTGGTCCTGAGCTGATCCTCCAGCTTCAAAGACTGGTCTACCAGTCTGAGTCGTTCTTAATACGACATAAGATATTAATTGCATATACATTTCATTATCTTTTTCCGGAATCATTAATAATTCTTTTTCAAGATATTGTCTTAAGTTATCTACCATGTATGGTTTGATTTCTTTTTTAACAACTTGCTTAGTATATGGATCTCTTAAATCTATAGACTCTCCAAATCCAATACCTTTAACTTTTTGTTTTAATCCGGAAAGTGGATTTTCAACACCGTATTTATGCAACAGCTCTACCTGGACTTCTCCATAGCCTCTATCTACATAAATATGTTTTGGCATAAAAATATTATTTAAATCAACGATTCTAGAAACAGCTTTAGTTAATGTGTATTCAGATCTTTCTATTTCTTCTCTATAGGCAAGTCTTACTTTATTTCTAAATCTTTCTTCCTCATAGGTATCTGAGCACACCTCTAGGACAACTATATTTGTACCTGCTCCGTACTTGTCCCAGTCAACTCCTATTACATGAAAAGATCTAGCTGACTTTAGTTCAGCATCGTAATTCCAGTTTGGTTCTATGAAAGCTTTATCAACATATTTTCTTGGGTATACGCCTTCTGCGTCTTCACCCCAGTCTGCTTCAATTTCATGCCTGTATCCTATTTCAGAATACTGTTCTCTAAATTCATCTTCTTGTTCTTTAGCAAAATATGGGTTGCAATATGATGGAAACCAAAACTCTTTAAATCTTTCTGATCTACACCATTCCCAAAAGCGTTCTCTTCTACCAGTTGGAGTTGAAGCTCCAATAAGAACTTTATCTGGTTGATCTTCTGCAGTTTTCTGAAGCATTGCGTACAATGCATCAAGGTCGTCTGCGTGCATGTAATCCATTTCGTCAAGAACAATAACATGTGCTTCCTGACCACGAGCTACGTCAGACTTTCCGCCAGAACGCATACCTGATGTAAAGAATCTAATTGTTGATCCATTAGAGAATTGAATCATGAATTGAGGGCTTGTAACTTTTCTAACTATAGAGTTCATTACAATTTCATTCTTAGATGCAAGTCTTAGAATCTCTTGATAGATTAATTCAACGTGAGATTTCATTGGCGCAATAACAAGACATCTTCCATCTTTGTGGGTATAGCTATAGTGCAACAGATAAACAGCCATACTAAATGTTTTACCAAGACGACGACCAGCTCTTAAAACTTTTCTTAATGCAGGGTCTCTCAAAATTAAAGTTTGATACACTCTTGTTTCGGCCTGTAAGAATTGCCTCGCCCACACGCACGGGTCTTTAGCTATGTGTATCTGCCTTTGTTGTTCTCCAGAGATTCCAAGATCTAAAAGATCCATATCAAGATCAAATGGTTCGTCAACTAAAAGAGATAACTCTTTATTGGTCAATGGACGTTCTGTTATAGTGCTTCCATCTGCCCAAGTTAGATGATTTAATTTATTTTGAAAAACCCATTCAATTCTATTAATTTGTTTGAATGTTTCTATATCTTGATCTTTTATTATTTCTAATAAATCTTCTCTAGATAGTTTTTCTAAATCTTGTCTAAACTTTTTAGTTTTTGATGATAACGTTGCGCTCATAAATTATCCAAAATGTGCTGCCATCATAGCGCCCTCTGATCCAAGAGAACTTCTTGCATTAAGTCTTGAGTTCTGAATAGCCATAACGCCTCTAGATCTTGATGTTGCTGCAACTTCATTGTCTTTAAATCCTGCTCCAAATAATGGTTTGTTCATACTTCCCTGCATAGATTTTAGCGCATCTTTGCCAAAATTAACGCCTCCCATCATCATCTTTCCTACGCCTTTACCAATGTCATAGGTCATTGAAGCCATACCAAATGCTCCAAGAGCTTTTCCAGCCATAGGTCCAAGAGTTCCTGCATATTGTCCAGCCAGCTTACCTGCCAGCTTGTACTCTTTTCTGGCAAAAGCATCCATTCCAAGTCTTCCTGCTGTTTTTCTAATTAATGCAACGTCGTCACTCTTAAGTAGGTTATCTGCATGGTGCATATATCCAGACATTTTAGTTTTGATTTTCATTGCACTCTTTGCCCCGTGTGCTGCATCGTCTAGAGCCCCTGCTCCTAAACGACTAAACTTAGAACCCTCCATTGCTTCAGCAAATATTTGAGAAGATTTCTTAAAACCTGCACTTCCAGCCATTTCAGAGCCTCTTCCGCCCAATGTAGCTACAGAATCAAAAATTCCTCCGGGCACAAAACCTCTTATAGTCTGAGACAATGCTCTTGTTCTACCTATTTTTTGAGCTGCTGCTCCTATTTCTGCGTCTGCTACTCCTGTTTTAAGAATTGAACTAACATTTACTGGACCTGCCGCTCCACCCATTGCAGCCCTTCCAACTTTTTCTGCTGCTTCTGTTGCAAATTGAGCTCCAGTTGCTCGACCGAGTTTTATAAGACTATCATCAAATTTAGCTAATTTAGCTGCTGCTTTTTCACCCCTTCTAGCTATTCTTGCTTGGCTTCTAGTGTAATTAGATGGACTTCCAGTTAAGTTAGATGCTGCTTTAACATGCTTTTCATAATCCATGACTTTGCCCATGGTATTTATGCGACCAAAAAGACCTCCACTATACATTTCATTCCCAGGAAGTAGATCGCCAGTTGCTGTATCAAATTTGCCTGGATATCTGCTTCTAGCCATCGCCCCAATTGGGCCTTTACCTTTTAATATTCTTTCTGCAACAAAGTTCATTCCAGTACCAAATGGTGAGTACACAGAAGGATCTCCTGGTGCTCCTGCCAATCTAGCTACAGAATCAAATCTAAAAAATGTAGCTGGATTCAATGGGTTGTTAGCAAATTGGGCCTTTGCTTTTCGTCCGGCTCCAAATGGTTTTTTGCCAAAAATGCTTCTATCATCACCTAGAATGCTTCTACCAAATGCATAATTGGTATTATCCTGCATTGCGTCACCGGCGTATGCTCCGGTTCTTCTTCCTAGAAAGTTTTTAACTGCAGCTCTTTTGCCAGTAGCCCCTGGAGCAGTGTCAAGGACACCACCTTTAAACATAGTGTTTGCATACCTTTGGGCATTCCAACCAATTAAGTGACTAACCCCAAAATTGAATGGATTTGCAGCCATTGCCCTCATTGCTAATGGCATCTGCTGTTGTGCCGATGCTTGAGCTCCACCTTGAACTTGTTGAGAAAAATTGTCCATTTCAGCCATTAGTATTGACCCCTTCTAGTGTTATGGGCACCGAGAACAATGTCACCTCTTGCGTTCATTCTGTCTGCTGTCATTAATGATCTATTATAAAAAGGAGATTCGTTTAATATTTGTGCATTTGTTTGTGCATAGTTTTTAGCAAACATTAAAGACCCAGCTGCACCAGTTACTCTACCAGCTACGTTTCCAGCAGCTCCGCCAGCAATAGCTCCGATTATTGCTCCTTTATTTCCTCTTTGTCCAGCAATTCCTTTTGTATAACCATAAATGCCACCACCAACAGCACCGATGATTCCTCCAGCCCTTCCTACATTCTTTTGAGTGTCGTATGGGTTAGTGCCACCAACTCCAAATCTGTAAGCGTTAGCACCCCTTGCAACGCTTCCTACGGGACCTTGTATATTAGCACCGATCAACATTGAAGGAGTTAGATCTGTTCCCAACATTTTTTGGTCTGCATCTGGATCATCAAAAGCTACATCTAATCCAGCTTTAATAGTTGGCCTTACTACTTCTTTTCCAATGCCAGCTAAAAACAATCCACCAAGTACTGCTCCTTGAGCTTTTCTAGAACCCATTACATCTTTGGCTACTTGACCAACACCAGATGATCCCATCATGGATAACATGCTTCTACCAGTTGATATGCCTGCACTTACTGAACCTAGGTTTATAGGCATTTCTATCCTCCGTAAAGATGGTTGTATTTATTTGGACCCATACCTGTGTGCCCAATCTTATTTCTATCCAAGTTTCCAACAACTCCAGCAGTCACCAAAGGATCTCTTCTAGCGCTTGTTTGTTGATTATCTTGTTGGATTCCAAAATTTGCTTCCTGAACAAGACCTGAATCTTCATAAGGCTGTTGACTCATGGGGTCATCATACATTTTGTTTTGTCTGTTTTTCTTAGCTAAATAGTAACCAGCACTTGCTGCTCCAACAGCAATTGCTCCCATTGCTAATTTTGGCTTAATTTTAGCTAAACCATCCAAAATAGATATATCCCTATCTCTTCTGTTTCTACCAATGCTGCTTCCAAATATTCCAGTGTCTACTCTGTCTCTGTGGAAAACTTTTTTTAGCTTTTCCCTAAATGTTTCACTAGAATCAGCTTTTCCTAAAGCTTGTAAATGCTCTTCCATTAAGTTGCCACTTAGCTCTGCATTAACTGCGACCGATTCAGCGCCTCCCATATGGTTTAATTGATCTCTTGCAGCTTGTGGAATTGTTCCTGAGAAGCTAATTGTTTCTTCACCAATTCTTTGAGTTTGAAATACCAATCCTAGATCTATGGCTGGTTGATCGTTACCAACTTCTGAACCAGCTGCTTTAACTACTGCTCCGACGCCCTGTGCTACTGACCCTTCATATGCTCCAATGGCAGGACCAGATTCTATTAACCTTTCTGTTAATCCTTCAGAAAATTGTTTTAGTCTTTCAGCAGAAGCGTCACCCGCTATAAACAAACTTTTAATATGTTGCGCTTCTTCAACGCTGTATGAAATACCTTGTTCCACCATTTGATCTTCAGATAATAAAGCTTTTTGCCTTAATACTCCTACTAAAGATTCTGTAAAAGTTGTTGCGTTTTCTCTTGACATTCCTCCTTTGCCAGCAACTAAGTTAACGATATCTCTTTGTCCAGCTTTTACAATAGATAGAGTAGAGGTATCTAATCCAGCTTTTTTCCAAAATGCAGATTCTACAATTGGAACTTCAGTTCCAGAAGCATCTTTTACTCTCATTTGAGAAAGTACTGAACCAGATATTAATGGCTTAGTCGGCTGCAATGTTTGACGACTAATTAACCTAGTTCTTTGTATTACTGGAATATGCGATATTGTTTGTTCAGATATATATTCCGAAGTTGTTTTTGCTATTGTATTTATTGAACGAAGTTGTTCAGGATGCATTGCAGATACAACAGCTTCAATTTCATCATTGGTCATGACTCGACCTTCTGCTAAAGCTTTTTGCGCTTCTGATCTTCTTGCTATCTGTTTAGCCATTTCAGTCATGTCACCTTCATATGGAACATGAGCAGTTTGCGTAGAGATGGCAACAAAGCGAGCTCTTGCAACTGGATCCAAAACAGCTAGTCCTGCTCCTGATTCATAAACTGCGTCTTGAGCTGCTACCATAGCAGCATCGGTGGGAGCGTCAAATCTTCCTCTCATATTATTAATAAGTTTCCTTGAACCTGAAGTTACTGAATCTGGTGTATCTCTTAAGTGTGGAAATCCTATATGTTTTCTGGTAGCCGTCATTCCTCTGACAAATGCATCTTCGTCCGCCTCAGTTGAAAGGAATGCTCCTGGTCCTTTAGCTATTGTTGAAAGTCCAGAGAATCTTGAAACTGCTGCTAATGTAGAGTTCATCTGACTTGCTTCTGCAACATTTATTCCAGTAGAAATAACGTTTTTTCCATATTGCGTATACGTAGATCCATCTGGTCGTGTAACAGTTGTTTCTTCAGACATTGCTTGTCTAATTTTATTTCTAGCAATCATTCTTGGAATTGCAGTTGTTCCGGTTGTTGGGTCTACTGCTTTACTTGCGTCTGAGAAGACCTTTTCGTATGCACCTATTTTAGGATTATAATGAATAAAGCCATCTACTTGACCAGTTGTATGGTCTATTGTTTGAACTCTTGCGCCCATCAAAGTTCTATCTGAAGCGCCAGATGTATCGGTTAAGAAATTAAATACTTGATCTGATATTTCTCCCATGCTTGCTATATTAGAAGTAGGTACGGTTGCACTAGCTCTACTAACTGCATTTAGCGCACGAGCTATTGCTCGCCCTCTATCTGTAGATAGGTCTGGTCTATTCGCTGGATCTATTATATCTAAACTTTGATCCGCCATGCCGCTAAATAAAGACATAGATAATTGTGCGTCCAATGACGCAATGTGAGATCCACCAGCTAAATCCAGTACAGCTTGTTGCATACCAGGAACGGGTGAATCATACATTTGTTCCAATACATTTGTTGATGTAACCATGTTTTCAATACTGAAAGGTTTAACGCCTTCCCCAACTATTCCAGCTTTCATTAAGCTTTCTTGAGATAACAAAGAAGTGAACCCACGCTCTATGAGGACTTCAGGAGTCATTACTAAGTTTGTCATTCTTTCTGTTATTTTTCCAGATAAATATTGTCTAGACATTTCAGTAACGTCTATAACACTATCGCTGCCAGCTTTTGCTTTTACTGCGTCTAACATTTCTGTAGCCCCTGGAATTTTCATAAACTCTTCGAGAGTAGATGCGGTCGCTATTAATTTTGGTATGTCAAAATTAACAAAGTTGTTACCAAGTAAAAGTGTATCTTCATCTGCTATTGATTCAAGATATTTAAATAGCTCTTCTGCTGATTCAGTTCTTCCTACTTTTGTTGTAAGGTCAAATATTTTTCCAGTTCCAGCTGCAGTTCCTCCACCCGGTAAAAATCTTCCAGTTTCAATCTCAGCTAAACGTCCACCTAGTTTTACAGAAGGTGCACCACCTCTTTGTCCCCTTGTTAGGGTTTGCATTTCGGGAAGCAACATGTGAAAGTCAAAAGTGTCTGATGTTGGAGCGAGACCATCTAGGGCCGAAGAAAGAGTTGCTCCTGCAGTATCTGTTGGCATTTCATAAGTTTGCGAAAAGACAGATCTAGCCAGATCATAAGGACCAACTCCACCTGTTTCAATGTCAGAAGTCATTATTCTCAATCTTCTTCCATCACTAATTGCTTTTTTTATTACACTATCATGACCTACTGATGCTCTAGCCATCAAGGTTTCCAAATATTCAGGAGTTGGAATATTGGCAGAAGAAATTGTCATTGCTGTTTCTCCTATTTTTTCATTAGAGACTGAAATAGCCCTACCTGACATTATAACTGACAATGGATGAGCTGGTTGCCCCGGTAAGGGTTGTGGCATGTTAGCATAAACGCTTTGTGACCTAACGTTTCCTGATATAGATGGAATGGATGGTAATCCAACTCCTCCAGGAAGTGGACCCAATACTAAGTCTTGCCACTGACGATCAAGTGTTTCTCTAGTTGTTCTGTCTGATATTAAATGCAAATTCATGGTTGGAAGTGACCTTGCAGTTTCAATTGTTCGACTTTTTTCTATAGTTGACATTGGCATTTCCAACTCTGCTTCTAAAGCTCTTTGATAAGAATCGTGCAAATCTCTTAATCCGCTTATTATTCGGCTTGGTGGATCCATGTCTAACACAGATGAGGACAATGAAGGATTAGCTCCTATTCTTGCATTTCGCATTACTTGAGCTCTTATTTCCTCTTCTGTCCTGTCAGGAAGCATCCTCATGTACATCCCGACTAAATCGTCAAGTTTACTCATCCTTTATTTCCTGTGATTCGATATAATCATCTATCTCATAAGTTCCAAGTTTTTGTTTAAGAATTTTTTCTCTTTGATTTTCTATAGATTGAACTTTATTAATAATATCTGAAATTGCTTGTGCTGTATCGAGTTGAACTTGACCAACTTTAGCTTTAGCTTCTCTTGTTGCAAGTAGTTGATTTCTAAGATCTTTGCGACGCTTGTGTAGTTTATCTTCTAATTCTACCGCCAAGTGTAATTCTTTTTTAAGAATTGGTTGACCATCTTGATCAACTCCAATAACATTTTCTTGAATAAAGTGTTCCTTAGCAAGGAGTTTTGTTTTTCTCATATATTGAACTTCTTGATCAACTAAATCTCTAACCATTGAAACTTCTACAAGGTTGTTTGGATTAACATCTAATTGATCAAGATATTCAGTAGTAAATTGAGAAACCATTGACATCTCTATTGGACATGGGTTATTCTTTGGAGCAACATTTTCTTTTAATAAAGGACAAGTTGAAGCGTATACGCATTTCTCTGCTTCGCAATTCATTGGGATAGATGAGAACATTGCTGTTCTTGTTTTTTGTGGTCGAACCAACTCTATAGCTTTATTTACTTGCTCTTCATTCCAATGATCTGGAAAAAAAAGGTCTGGTCTTAAAGACTCAAACTCTTTCATGAAACCATTTTTATTATTTGCTTTTTCTATATTAGACATTAAAATCAATCCACTCTGTTGCATAGAAACCATTGTTGTCAAAATGTTCTATCATAGAACTTTTACATTTAGTACAATAATATTCTTTTGTATATATAAATTCAGGTTCTTCTACAAAGAACTCTACGATGTTTTCTAGTTTAGAATCACACCTTGGACATAACACATTTAACGATCCATCAATATTTCGTTAAGACTTTTTTGAAGCTTATTAACTATTTCTAAGTTATCTGCTGCATTAATGAAAAAACCAACTTCCTTCATTTCGTCAGCTGTTAACGTTGAACTAATTATGAATCTTGCACCTTTGCAAACATCACAGTATAGTTCTTTCTCGCTTAGAGAACAAATGCATGGATCTATTATATTAAAAAATTCAAGAGCTTTAGCTATCTCAAACCAACGTGCTTTAAACATTTTTTTAGTCTGTTCTTTATAAGCCCTTAACTTATGTTGGTCATTAGACAATAGCGTTCCCATATCTAAAGATTGTTTCATCAAATCATTAATAGTTCTATATAAAAAGTTGGGCAATTCAAAATCACCTGACTCGTTAATAAAACTTTCCCAATTAGTCATATTACATTGGTCTTCCATTTTGCGGAACTGGCATAACTGGCCTTCTTGGGTTATATGAGCTAACCGGATCTCTTCTGTTTGCCATGCCCATCATACCCATTGCAGCAGCACCTCCGACTACTCTTTTGCCAGTTTTTGTTTGTGATGCCCTCGTAGCTGCAAGTCGTGCTGATGCCGATCCTCTCATCCCAGCTGGGGCAAGAGGTGTAGTGCCACGAAGAACTGTTTGAGCCATTGAGCCAATAGATCTGTACATTGAGTTTAATCTAGCCATTTTAGTAATTCCTTATTCCAGTTGGTCTACCTGGCATTTGATCAAGTCCTGATTTTCTTCTTCTCATCATGGCACCTGCACCGACTACACCTGCTGCAAGTGCAGCACCTTTTTTGTAACCCAAGCCTTTTGCTAAGCTTTTAGCTTTTGGTATCAAACCCATAGCTCCCGTTGATGTACCTGATGCTGGCATTGTTGCCTCCTAGATTAAACTATTTACCACTTTATAGTAACTATACTTCTTTTATTAAGTCCTGTTTTTTAGACGGCTTAATTACATTAAACTTAAATATAGAATCTTCATAGTCTATTTGGAATATGGAACCTCTAGGAGATGGATTGTCCATTATTGATTCTGCTAATTGAGATTCTATTTTATCTCTTCTTATTTGTGCTAGACCTCTAGCCCCCTTTATAGAGTCTATGCCTTCTGCTATTAATCCAGAGATAACGTTGTCGTTGTACTGCATTGAAAAACCTTTTTTAGAAAGTTTGTCAGCTATTACTGACATTTCTAGCTGGGCTATTTTTGAGCAGTCTTCATCGGATAGATAATTAAAGATAACAGTTTTATCTATTCTATTTAAAAATTCTGGTTTAAAATGTTTTTTAACTGCGTCATTTGTATTACGTTCAACGATAGATCTATTTGGAACTATCTTTGTGCCGGTTTTATAATTTACATCTTTAGTGAATCCAGCTCCACCAGAAAGCAAATGTTCTGATGTTTTATCATTTCCAAGGTTTGTAGTCATAATAATAATTGTATTTTTAAAATCTACAATTTCGCCTTTACCGTCAGTTAATACTCCATCATCAAAAACTCTTAAAAAAGTATTCCATAAATCTGGATGAGCTTTTTCTACTTCATCCAACAGAACAACGGTTGATGGGTATTTTTTAACTAAATTAACTAGCTGCCCACCTTCATCATGACCAACATAACCGGGAGGGGAACCTATTAGTTTTTGGTTCTCATGTTTATGTTGAAACTCTCCGCAATCAATTCTGACCATTGGATAGTCTGACCCAAATAAATATTTATGAAGGGCATTAGCAAGGTGCGTTTTTCCAACACCAGAAGATCCCGCAAATAAGAAAACACCCAATGGTCTATCTGGATCATGTAATCCAGTTTGAGATCTTCTTAAGGCACTTATTAAAGCGCTTACAGCATTCTCTTGGCCAATAATATTATTCTTAAGATAAGGTTCTAAACCAAGAAATTTTTGCTTAGTAATCTGTTTAGGCTTAACTCCTGCTTTTTCTTTAGCATTACCAGATATTGGTAAGTCGTCTTCGTCTACTTTGGGGAATTTGCCTCTAAAGTTTTTAATAGTATCAAGAAAAGCCTTAGAAGCTAAATCGTCGTCATCATCAAATAGAAATGGGTTAATATGCATTGGTGCATCATAAGCAATGTTTATCCATCCGGTCTATGTCTAAACCTGGATTTAGCATGACGCATCCTGCGTATGCAGCATCTAAGCACTTCTCAGCAGACTTGCGTGACATTGCTCTTAGGCATTCAGAGATTTCATTCTTTAAATTAAAAATAAAATGCTCAATGACCTTTTTCTTAAATTTTTTAAATTCTAATTCAGTTTCAACTTTATGGCATGTCGATAAGAAACTCTGGATTTCTTCTGGGTCCAGAACTTTAAACTTAACATACGTTGCTAATTCCGGAAAGAATATTTGATATATTCTCATACACTAACTCCTAGGTTGTTAAACCTATAGTAACTTAAAAATAATTTTAAGCACTCGTATAGTTTAGTGTATTGATACACGAAGTATTATTAAACTAACGTGTATGCTTTGCTATCTACGGCCAACCCATAGGTTAGATAGGGCTGCTGTATACAGATTATACACTTCACTACACAGTGCTTGTCAAATCCTATTCGGAAATATCTTCTATTTTTGGATGTGGTTCTAAACAAGGACCACTAAATGCCCAGTACCTAATTAGGTCATACGGAGTGTTAATCTTTGTCTTCAAGAGCTTTACGGCTCTAACGTAGTCTAAATCAAACTCTACTTTTTTCATGTGTTGTTATTCCTGTGCTTCTATGCTATATTTGTTGTCCCAAAGTATATCATGAAAGACGTTCTCCCCTTGCAAAAAAAGAGCCCCAAACAATTGGAACTACAAAAATTATATAGGTTGTTAGATCAAATCAACGAAAAAACACTTGCTGCAGATTACGAGTTGAGATGGCAACTAAAACAGGCAAAAGCAAAGGTAATAGATAAAATAAAAGCCATTGAGTCTAAACCTGCAATTGAGACTAAGCCTGTGATAGAATATACCAATGGATGAATCAAAACAACTTGAGTTGGCCATAGCTCAAATCGAAAGACAATTTGGTACCGGATCTGTAATGAGATTAGGTTCTTCCCAATTTGAAAAATGGCCCGCAATTCCAACAGGTGCTTTATCTCTTGATAAGGTATTAGGAATTGGTGGTCTACCAAAAGGTAGAGTAGTAGAAATATTTGGACCAGAGTCTTCTGGTAAATCAACACTTGCGTTGTCAGTAGTTGCACAAGCTCAGAAGCTTGGTATTCGTTGTGCATACGTAGATGCAGAGCATGCTCTTGATCCAATTTACATGCAAGCAGTTGGCGTAGATCTGGATGAATTACTTTTAGCTCAACCCGATTACGGCGAGCAAGGTTTAGAGATTGTAGACAAGCTTATTAGGACCGGAGAGATCGGTCTGGTAGTAGTAGACTCAGTTGCCTCTTTGATCCCTAAGGCGGAGCTTGAGGGCGACATGGAGGCAAACCAGATGGGCTTGCAGGCACGCATGATGTCAAAAGCATTGCGTAAGCTTGTCGGACTAGCTAATGAACACAAAACTCTTATTATATTCATTAACCAATTAAGAAGTAAGATTGGCATAATGTTCGGCAACCCAGAGACCACTCCAGGTGGCATGGCGTTGAAGTATGCAGCATCTGTACGTATCGACATTCGTAAGAAGGAAGATATCAAGGATAAGTCTGGAAACCCAATTGGAATTACTTCTAAGGTTAAGATCATCAAGAATAAGATGGCACCCCCTATGAAGATAACAGAATTTAATATATTTTACGGAAAAGGAATAGACGAACATGGATGTGTTTTTGATGTGGCAGTGGACCAAGGAATCTTTACGCAAAAAGGTGCGTGGATTTATCAAGAAGGTGAACTTTTTGCACAAGGTAGAGAAAACGCAATAACAAACTTGCGTGACAATACAGAACTGTTTAATGAGATAAAAAACAAGATCAAAGATGCAGCCAAACAAATTTGACATAGAACCATGTCCAGACTGCCCAGTGCCAACTAACTTCATTGTTAAGCTAGGCGAAAAACAAGAACACAAGTGCCTATTCATCGAATGTAGAGAATGTGGCGATAAATGGACGGAGATAATAGACCATGAGTAGTGAAGAAGAATTCTACAAAGAGTATTACAAATATTTCTCAGGAGATAATAATAATATTTATCAGTTTAAGAAAAAAGCTGAGAAAGCTGAGAAAAAACTAAAGTTTGGTAGCGAAGGAGCAATCATTAAGTATTCTGCCTTTGAAGGTGGGGTAATGTCTCTCAACTTTAACTTTAAGTTGTCAAACGGCTTTATAGAAAAGCTTGATCGTAGAATAGATAGAGTACAAAAAGCTTTAGAAGATATTCGTAACGATTTACGCAAATCTGAAGATTTTTAAATTACTATTATAGACACAATAACTTATTGGGGATATCATGGGTAAAGGCACTTCATTCGGCAAAATGTATATGGACATGATGAATGTCGCCTCTGCTCCAAAAGGATCGATGCGGTAAGAGACTGGCATCAGCTCAATCAATGCTGAGTAGATCCATGAAGCCAGTAGTTCGTACTGTGCAACCTTCATCTGGTGAAATAAAAGCTATGTACGAACAGGCTAGGAATGTTAGTAAAGGGTCTGGAGAAGCTGCTAGTAGAATTATGGATGACACTGGTCAATCTTATAAGAACTTTGCAAAACAAAAATTAAAAGATATTCAAAACGAATATAAAGTAATGCCATCAGCTGAATCTCTTAAACAAAGTGCTATTAATGGAATTCTGTTTCATGGTACCGATCATCCATTTCAACCAGGTGATTTAGTGCGTGGAGAAACATTTGTCGGTGGATTTCCAGAACCAGGTATCGCCTATGCCACACCTGATAGGAATTTAGCTAGAAGATTTGGTAAACATGTTTTTCAAGTTAAACCATTGGACATTGAAAAGACTTATGCTAGTAGATATACAGATGATGCTTATGAAGTGTTTAGTCCTGTTGGATTCGAAGTTATTTCAGATGCTGAACTGCCAGACACATGACAAAAACAAAACCGCGCCGCAAAAAATCGGGCGTTTATTTTTTTTAAATTGATACACAACTCCTAGTAGAAAGACTACCTATATGGAATACTTTATAGAACTGATGAAGAGAATCCTAGTCTCTGGTGAGATGGATGGTGCGTCAGGGGAATTTCAAATTAGTCTAGACGACATTCCTGATATGGAAGATTCTGTTATAACGGTGTTAACAGAAGAAGACGGCCAGATCACTCTAGCCGTCTTTACTACTGCTCAATGGGAAATTGTTGAAGACTTAGTGAGTTTAACTAAACAACCTCAAGAAGATGTTGTTAGATCTCTAGCTAAAGAGATTCCCAATGTATTTACATTCAATCCTAGTGACTACGAAGACTAAACATATAATATCTTAGCGTAGTTGTTATCTAGATGCGTTAGTTCGTATCTTTCATATATCAAACATCCAGCCACTTCTAGAGCTAATCTGTTCGAGAGGTGAGCTGGAATTTTTGTTTTTACGCACTCGTTTACTTCTGCCCATTCAATATGATTGTCAAAGCCCATGTCTTTGGTCCAGAAATTATAGACCGCGCAAGAATCAAGCAAAGGGTCGAGATTGTGTACTGGTACATTATTGTTAATCAGTATAGCTGTATCAAACTTAAATCCATATTTAGTATACAGATCTAATAATACTTGTGTATCTTGGCCAAGTCCTATAAACGTTAAGTGTCCTTTACTAAACTGTGAGATATTATATAGCTTCTTAGAGATTCTATTAACATTCAGGTTATGTTTGTAGTCTGTGTCTGTAAACATTGTTTTAAACAATAATAATCTGTGATCTTTAGATAGCTGTCCTATGAAGGAACTATCTAGTCTCCAGGGAGCTTTTGTTCTGAACAATTTCTCTGAGCCAACCAGTATGTTATTTGGCATTGTTGGATTTGTCATTAGTGAGTGGTCTTTCTATTTAGTGTATAAGGATCGATTAGTAATCGTATCCGTAGTTGTCTGAATCGTATTCGGTATCACCGTAGGCTGATCTGTATGAGTCATAGTCAGACTTCATATAGTCAGACAAGAACGTCTCTACGGTATCTGTTGTCTCTAGGATCATGTCTTCTGGATCTATAGTCATTGGATTTACTTTCTGTCTTGTTTTGTTTGGCCGGCGATTTCCGACTTGAGAGATAACTTATCAGTGGTTTTGTGTGTTAGCAACTCCTAGGAAGAATTTTTAGGGAAAAAATTTTGAGAGCGAACGGTATTTGAAGAAAACCTATATACAGGTATAAAACAAAGGGGCTTTAGAAATAGGGTAAAATTTTCAGGGTGGTAATAGTGAATAGTATTCGTGTTGAAAAACTTTAACGAGGGTACGGGGGTATACCACCCCTTATGCCTGACACATTACTGCTCCGGTGCTTATGCCGTTATCATATGAAGAACCCATGCGTTGATGATGAGCATGTATCAGTATAACGTATTGATAATTAACACAACATCAGGAGACTCACATGCCTGTTACGCAAATAGTGAGTAGTGAAGGAGTGACTGACATCACAACAAAACTAAACAATGCACAATTTCGTGCATTCATCACCATCATACATGCTGCTAGGAATGGCAGGTACATGCATGGTAATGGTGCCCAATGGTACATAGTAGATACATACGGTAACAACGTATGTATTGACACCACCACTGAGCATGCATACCCTGTACTTGTGCCTACATATACCGGCGTACCACGTGACTGCTATAGCACAGCAAATAACCTGGAACGCTTCCTTATGGCATGCCATGGATATATCGGCACATCTGAGATACAGTATTATACTGCATTCAACATGATGAAGAAGCATATCCAAGATGGTAACCTAGTTTATACAAATGGTAACCATTGGTACGTACGTGTCAATGATAATATCTTTTGTTATGAATTGGGTGTTGGAGGCGACGTGGCTGTAATACGTAGCTACGATGCCCTGTCATCATGGCGCTACATCCAGAGTACTACTGGTGGTAAATGTCATGTAACAGATTCAATTAAACAGTACTTTGGTATTGCTGCTTAATTGTAACTAAATAAGGATTATCCCCCTGCTACACATCCAGTGTAGTTAGGGGGTTTTTCTTTTATGGGTAGTTATCAGGTATGGAAGCCTGAGCCCAAAGAAAGGAGGTTAGATGCGCCTTTTACTCAAGCTTAAGTGCAGGTGGTGTGGACACGAGTTCCCAGATAATGGAGAAACACGTTGCCCTAGCTGCGATCGTTCATATAACGGTTAGTTGCATGTATTAAGCCGGAGCAGTAGTGACGCTCTGTTAATCACAATCACTGATAAAGAGGCACCACACAGCCAGTGTGGTGTTTTTCTTTTATGAGTAGCCGAGAGGTTGCTAAGTCGTGTGCCACTCCGGCATGCGCTCGTTCATCTTTGTGAAAGGAGGTGAAATGAACAAAATCAAAGCGTTCCTCCGGGAGCACAGGTTTGCAATCCTTGTGGTTGTTCTCTTGGTGACTCCTGCAGTGAGCTGGGCTTGGACGGTTGTTGCAATCGTTCTTGGCTTGGTTAACTGGTTGGGCGTTCTTGTGGTTGCCTCGTTCTTCGGAGCAAGGACCATCAAGAAGCACATCTGAGTTGATCGCTAATTGAATTTGATTCGGGGCCATATCTTTGGCCTGGCAACAGAAGATCTAGTAAGTGAGAAAAAAGAAGCCGAATGATCACAGGTAAGGAAAGCGGGCGTCTCGTATGCGTCCGTTTTTCTTTTATAGGTAGTCCAACAGCTACTTAGTCGTGCACCAACCGGTGTACGCAACCCCTACTTGCTAACTGAAAGGAGCAATTATGGAAGAGGTAACCATTTACTCTAGGAATACGTACCACGTGTTCTTCTTTGAGGGCGACACCCTTATGGAGGTACACATGTCATGCACACAGGCGCACAGCCGAGTGCTAGACGGGTGCTATCTGGACAACCAGAAGCATCCATTGGTATCGTTGCCAAACGACATGTATGTCTGTGTCCCTATGGGGGTGCATGATTTGCAGGCCGTTGCCCAAGAAGGTGGATACATCAGTCTCTTTGCAGATGATCTTTATTCAATTAAAGTTCTTCCTACAAAGGATATCGAAGAAGGCTTTATTAAGCTTTTCTACGATGCTTGATGTAAAACTCGTAAAGATAACCCAGGGTCAGTTCCTGGGTTTTTCTTTTATGGGTAGCCGCAAGGTTGCCAAGTCGTGCACCAACCCGGTGTGCGCCTTTACCCATGGGTGAAACCATGGAGAAAGGGGGTATCATCATGGTACCAGAAGACTTTCGAGTCTACTGGTTTATGATCATTCTCCACAACCGACTTCGGTCTTCTTTGGTGAAGAGCGAATTTAATCAGATAACCTTGAGTTATTTGATGACAATTCGACTCTTTTCACCAGAGAAGTGTTGTCTGTTCTGCCATAAGAAGGTAGGATTGCTTGAGCTTCTTCGGAAGCCGAGCAATTTCCACCCTCAGAGGGAGTTCGGACCAACCGGAGAGCAGCTCTACAGAGTGGTTAGCCATTCTGGAGACTGCCCTTCGGACTTGAGTCGGTAGGCCACTTGTGCCCACACCAGTCAGGGGTGTGTAATAAATACTCTGTCAAGAAGAACCTCAGGGCAATCCCCTGGGGTTTTTCTTTTATGAATAGTCATTAGGTATGAAAGCCTAATCTAACAGAGGAGAAATCCATGTCATTGCCAAAAGAAGTTCTAGCCGATATCGAATCAGCGAAAACTAAGTTAGCCGATGCAATTAACCGTAAGACCGTTGCAGACCAAGAATGGGGAGAATGGGATTTAGTGCTAGATGTATTGGCGAAGCTACTCGAAAACTAGACAATAAAGATAACCCAGGGTCAGTTCCTGGGTTTTTCTTTTATGGGTAGACTAAGAGTCCCTTGGTTGGGGCCACCCGAAAGGAAACCATGGACGAGAAGGATTGGGAGCTTGTCGAAGCTCTCATGAATCTTCCTATTGGAGCACTGCTTCTGTGGGCAAGCTACGACCTGACTCTTGATGAAATTGTGTCTCCGGGCCGATACATCAACGGAAAGGTAGTTCCCATTGCCAACTGGGTTGATGTCGAGCTGATTGGCCTTGAAAAGGGCTTCAATTGGATGTTTACCGTAGTCAGCAAGTATGACTCCGAATGGGAAAAGACCAACCCGTTTTGTCTTCTGAGCCCAACAAAAGAAATCAGTCATCATGTTGTGACTGAATGTCTGCAAGCTTGGCTGAAGAAAGAAATCCAGCGTGATGACATCGTCGTTATGTATAACGAAGAACACATCACGAAGATGGAAATCAATGTCTTCAACGCAAGCGAGGGCTTCACGAAGGGTTAGACCAAGGATTCACCATCCTATAAATATTATTATAATTGGTGATTAAGAAGACTCCGAAAGGGGTTTTCTTTTTGTGGATAGATTCTAGGCTTGGTAGGCCATCTATCTAGAAAGGAGGAAGCAAGATGAAAAATCTAGCATCCTTGTTAAGCGATGCTCTTAATGCAACATGTGAATGGCAACATTCAGTTATGTGGATGCATGATGAGAACCATCGCCTAAATATAGACCAGTGTGATAAAGAAATGCGCTTGAGGCTTAAAAACCTGAAAGAGTATTTGGATAACATGCAGGATCTGTAATTAGACTACGGGGCAGTAGTGACGCCTGGCAACAGAACAATCACGAAGAAGAACTACACATCCAGTGTAGTTTTTCTTTTATGGGTAGATTCTAGGCTTGGTAGGCCATCTATTCAGAAAGGAGGAAGCAAGATGAACAATCTAGCAGACTTGTTAAGTGATGCTTATGGTGCAACATGTGAATGGCAACAGTCAGTCATGTATATGCACGATGAGAACCATCACCTAAATATAGATGAATGCAAGGAAGAAATGCACTTGAAGCTTAAACAGCTTAAAGAGTATTTGAATACCAGGCAGGATCTGTAATTAGTACGGGGCAGTAGTGACGCCTGGCAACAGAACAATCACTAATAGAGAAACACTATACATCCAGTATGGTGTTTTTCTTTTATGGGTAGTCTGACGACCACCAAGTCCTGCATAACCGTGTGGGCAAAACTGAAAGGAGATGTGATGAGCATCTACTGGTACAGGAGAATCATGGCACTTGTTGTCTTGGTTCTTGCAATCATTGGAATGATTAACGTCATTTCATTTTTGGGGAACTCTTTACAAGAGAAGTTCCTTTGTAAACAAGCAATCCAGGTTGTGGTAAAGTCGGGAGACACCATCACAGGGATTGCATCAGAACAAGTGCAGTCAGGTAATTGCAGTGGATATCAACCACTAACCGATTACCTGGTTGTGCATAATGGCACATCTTTGCGGCCTGGACAAACAATCCAGATTCCAATAAGTAAGTGACATGATAGAGAGCCTCAGGGTTAGTTCCTGAGGTTTCTCTTTTATGGGTAGTCTGACGATTACTCAAGGAGGAAGGTCCATGTCCATATTACCGAATGAGAAAGGAGGCAAAATGGAAGCAGGAAAAAGGGTGTACATTCGTTACGTTCATATCTGGTCTGATTTCGATCAGGAAGAAGTGATTGACGAATTCATCATTCCATCCAACGATGTAGCAATGGAATTCTATCAAGAACATTTTGGCACAGAGTGTCATCAAGTTCTGGCTGGAACAGTTGTATACATCGACGCAGCAGACGGACTCTTGACCATGTTGGATTCACAATCCATATTGGAAATTGTTGAAGTTTGATGCAAAAGAATGCCACACAGCCAGTGTGGTTTTTCTTTTATGGGTAGTCTGACGATTGCCAAGTCCTGCATCACTCCGATGTGGGCAAAACTGAAAGGAGGCAGAAATGCCTTTGAACTTCAAGTTACCAGAAGGTATCTGGGCTCTTCGCTTTGGATACTATCCGGAAAGTGAGTATGACATTGATGGCAGGCTTGCACCGGTGACATGGGTATGTAACTGTGGTTACCATTTCCCAACTGAAAGGTTGGAATGGGAAAACGACGACAGTTACTACGTCCTGGTTTCAGAAGAGGAGAGGAATCAGTTTCTTTCTGCACATGTCGGCTGCATTGCAAAATGCCACAAGTGTCACACTACACCCGTAGATCGTTACGGTATGTGGTGTGATCCATGTGAAGAAATAGGAGACTCTTTCTTTCCTTAACGAGAAGTATGACCAAGGTTAACCACCTATACATATTATTATAACGGTTCAAAAGAATGCTACACATCCAGTGTAGTTTTTCTTTTATGGGTAGTTTGAAAGCTGCCAAGTCCTACACCATTGGGGTGTGGGCACAAAAAAAGGAGGAATCTGTTATGGCAGATCTTTTCTTGATTCTCAGTCTGGTGGCGATCTTCGTCTCCAATCTGGTGATCAACTTCCAGCAAAGGGCAATCAAGCACTTCGTCAAGGAATCCATCAAGGAAACCATCAACGAACTGAAGAGTGTCAAGGAAGAAGAAGTTCAGGAATGCTCACCGTGCAAAGCGTGCGGAAGCACTGAGTGGGACACAAGTGGTCACAACGAGGGCTACTGCTGGTTCTGCTCAGACAAACTGGACTACTACATCTCTCTGGGCACTGCCCGCAAAGAGTACATCGAAGCAAACACCAAGCTCGATGAGATGTATCTTCTTCAGGAAGAAATGGAAAAGGCGGACGCAAAAAGAGTCCAAGTGAAGAAAGTGAGAAACGGCGCAACGCATCCAAAGTGCAGCGTCTGCAGTTCTCGTCACTGCACCTGGGATCACGTCCGCAACGCAAACTGGGGTAGTTACCCAGCAAAGGCACACAAAGCTCACAAGTAAAACTGTAGCAACAAGGTTGAATCAAGTAAACCTGAAGGATACCACCCATCCAGGGTGGTTTTTCCTTTATGGGTAGTCTGAAAGCTACCAAGTCCTACACCAACGTGGTGTGGGCATTAGAACATGGAGGTAAAACATGTTCATTCCAAAGGAAATCATCATTACGATGATCAACATCATACTGGGTCACACCAGTGAGGGGCGTGCATACGTCAATTACTGGGCTTTCTGGGGCTATGACATCACCGATGTTTATGCAGATGTTGAAAAGACCATTGTCAACATGCTTGAGAACATTGAGTGTCACAGTCAGGTTGGTAATGAGCAATCCTACGAGAAGCAGTACCAACAGCTAGAAAAGTACATTAAGGAAATTCTGTCTGAAGGTACAAAACCTTTAGTAATGACTGAACATCGAGATGGTAAATACAATACCGGTGATAGGCCATTTACTGGAGATTGCGTCTTCAACCAGCGCGACTACTAAGTGGTTGGAAAAGGGAACGGTACTGTCGGGAGATAGGGCCGTTTTCTTTTTATGAGTAGGGTTGAGATCCCTGCTTAGAAAGGTAACAATGGAAACAACAAATTGGTGCGGATGCATGAAAGTGCACACGTTCAAGGAGGGCATTGCTGACTTGTTCAGTCGTGATCTTGTGGAAGGAAAGCGTCGTGGAGAAATCTACGAACTTTTTGAAGCAAAGAGCATGGCAGAGTTCAAAGATGAAGCGAGCGACATCGCATGGGGTGTTGGTCGTCTCATTGGAGCACTGATGAACAAGGCATACATACGTGTGCCGGGAGACAAGATTCACTACAACAAGGTAGTGGCTCGTGTTGAGGAATACGGATGCATGAGGAGCAAACGCTTCCTCATAGAGGGTAAGTGCCCTAACAGCTAATCCAACTGATTGACAATACCTAACAGCGTTCTGTTAGAAGAGAAGAAGGACTCCCTTAGGGGAGTTTTTCTTTTATGGGTAGTTTCTAGGCACCAAGTCTAGACCCTAGTGATTGGAGAAAATCATGAAACCAAAAGCTGTCCTTGTGGACATCGACGGCACTCTTGTGAGTGTCACACCAAACTGGTCACCAGAGCGTGATGACCAGTGGGTTCAAGAAACGCTAAATGCAAATGGTCTAGATGGAGGTATAGCTATGCTTAAAGCCTTTAAATTGATGGGTTATGAACTTGTGTTCTTAACTGCAAGAGGGCAAAGTTGCAAGGCAAATACTTGGAAGAAGTTGCGGGAATTAGAGATTGACCATTTGGTTGATTCGATCTGGCACAGGCCTAATAAGTGGAATGGAATTAGTAGCAGGAAATACAAAGAGCACATGATCAAGATGCTTTTGAAGAAATATGACCTGCAATGGGCTATGGATGACGAAGATCCTAACCTGGAGATGATGAAAAGCCTTGGGTTGAATGTAATCGATGCAAAGGTTTGGCAGTAGGTGATGTGGGTGACACTAGCCTTTAATCCTATAACTATATCTATAATATCAAAATCTTTTTTTTATGGGTAGTCCCCAGGCATGAAGCTTGGGCCCAACAAAAGGAGAAATCCATGTCCCAGTCCCAATTTGAGGAAACTCAAGTACAAGAAAGGATTTGTCGTCAATACGGGCTTGAGCTCGGCTTGGCAATCATCAAGATTGCAGACAAAATCCAAAGTGACCCCAAGCACAAGTGGAGCTATGAAAAATGTTCCCGCAAGGCAATCCGGTGGGTGTTTGACACATTCACCCGTGAGCAGATTGCAGACTTGCAAAACAATTGAGTTTTAACTCATGACCAAGGTTGACCACCTATGCATTTATAACGGTCAAGAAGAGCCACACATCCAGTGTGGTTTTTCTTTTATGGGTAGTAACTAGATTACAACCTCAGCACCTTTTGGTGTGGTCAACAGTGGCTTAACAGCTCCTGTAACGAGTAAATAGTAGTCGTATGTGCATTCTGTACATCCGCATCTTACATACAACTTGGAGGTTGTCATGTCAGAAACAAAAAAGACGTACCTGTACGTCAACACAGCACCAGCGCCTAACAACAAGGGGGATGGAACAGTTTTCTGGACTGTCCTCATTGGGCTTACCCCGGACTTGCTCTCTGCAAAGGGAGTTTCCGAGGCACAAGCCAAGACGCTCAAGGTAAAGATGACAGTCTTTCCCGACAAGCTCGAATTGATGGCTAATGCATTTGCTAAGGCAAAAGCAGCTGGGTTGAAGCTGGTTCTGAAGTGTGAAGATTTCACTCTTACAGAAGTAAAGCCAAACAACTACACCAATAACAATGGTGTTGCGGTTAATGGCTTTGCAGCTTCGTGCTGGGCTAATGGAGAAAAGACTCTTGACGTTCTTGGTTCATCCATGGGCGTTTCAGAGGAGCTCCGGAAGCTTCTTGATGAGTACAATGACGAAGAAGATGGTGACATCCTCTAGTCGGTATTTAACCTGACCATCCCAGCAGCGTTCTGTTGGAAGAGAAGAAGAACTCCCTTCGGGGGGTTTTTCTTTTATGGCTAGAACCAAGACCTTCGCCAGGTCCCAACATGGAGGTAACCATGAGCAGTTTCGAGCAAACTGATGTCCCATCCACCCACTATCCACAACCACCAATCCTGCTTCCGCAGGAGAAAAACCCATTCCCTATACAGAAAGAGGTAGAGCCCATGAAGCTCACAATTCAAACAAAGAAAGGCACGCTAGAGCAATATAACATCTGGTTTGCAAACATGGATCCAGCAGAAATGAATTCAATGGACTTGGCAAAAGCCATACTTGATATCACTCAGATCCAACAAGTAATGAGTAGAGCTGAGATTGATCATCATTTAAGTGTTATGACCATGGTGGGCAATGATCGTTCCTTCCCACGAGCTGGTAGTTCAATGCAAGAGTTCCAATCCAAGATTGAAGTAATAGAGTCATTGGCTCTTATTAATGACAACTACTTGGATGCAAGAAATGCCATTAAAAAGTTCAATGAGAAGGTAGAAAAGTTGGGACTGTTGGGTTCCGGCGAAGACAACTTCTCTCCATTGTGCGCATACTCAACTCGAGTTGTTAACAAAGGGGAACGCACCAAACGAGCCTTGAAATTTGAACAAACATATGGAGATGAATATGAGGAACACAAGTTGTTTGATTACGTCTCTATCAATGAGATGTACGTTTCGGAAATGCCTGGTGAAAAAGCTGGTTGGATTGTTGAATTCAAAACAGCAACTATTAACACCAGGGGTCAGCACTACCAAAAGAAGTGGCCTGGAGTTCTATTCATGAACAAAACCAACAATGGGTACCGTCTCATGTGGAAGAACAAAAAGACAGGCACACCGATCTGGGGTCTTATTTACGGCCAGATGGCAAGAAAGAAATTGGTTCCACTGGATGACACAATCGAACTGACAGTGCTTGGTTTGCGTGATCAGTTGATTAAGGAAGAGGATGTATTGAAAATCCTCAAGTACATGCCAACTGAGTATGGTGGTACGTGTGCAGGGCTGTACCCAAATGGAATTACTCAATCTGACATCTATTGGATTGGTGGAGAGACATCAACTAAGAAAATCTTGAATAAGGCTTTCATGCATCCGCACGGAGTAACTAAGAAGATCTTTGGTGACATAAACAAGATCAATACGCTCCATCATCTTCGTGGAGCTATTAACCTGTTGATCATTGCCCGTGGGTTCAATCCTCAAGTGCTAGAGAAGTTAGATCTTGACGTAGTGTGTCACTACATGCGCTATAACTCAAGTCCTTTAATGAGAAAACGTTTTAAGGCATTCTTTCGGGACTTTGGTTATAAGGATGAATATCTCTTGCAAATGTTTACATCTGACAAAGATCCTGGTCATTTGTATTTAAATGGGCAGCACGCTGTTGATGCAGCACACATGTTTACACAAATCAAGGGCCGTAACCACAGAACTGCAATTAAGCAGCACGTAGCACGATCAAGGATGAATGTTGAACAAATCCATGACTTTGTTACTGCAGAGTACAACAAGATCAAGACAGAAAACAAGAAGCTGCGAAACACTCCTTACCTAAGAGCATTTGCAGAATTTGATGGAAAGTGGATTGCAGAAGGGATTCAAATGATTGTTCCTAAGATGACGCATGACCTTGTTGAATGGGGAGCTACTCAAAACAATTGCATTGGCTCTTACGCAGATCGTGTTTACGACGGTCAGACAATCATCATTGGTTTCAAAGATGTTGAAGGCAATTGGATTGGGCACGCAGAAGTAAGAAGGAGTTCTACGCCATTACAAATACTTAATGGTGAGGTTCAAGGCACAATGACTCAGCTTCTTGGTAAGCACAATCAGCCTCTTGCCGAGGAAACACGCAAGCCAATCATTAAGTTCTTGAAAGATAAACTCAGCGTAGAAATTGCAGGGTGGGCGTAATTAACATGAAAAACAACAACAACAAAAAGGAGACAGAAATGTCATACAACAAAAAGAAAAGCAACCGTCGTTGGGAATACAGCGGTTACAAACAATGCGATGAATGTCGTACCCATGGACTGGATGATTACCAGTATGACACGTTCACATCAAGGCATCCTTATAAGATGGTTTTGTGCCGGGCGTGTCATCAGTTCATCTATATGCATGACAGAAAAGGTCAGCCAACTCCTGTCTGCCCATGGTTCCACCAGCCAAGTCTCTTCGATCAGATCGAGGAGTGATGCGTCATGACATGGATCATATTATTAAATAATAAAACTACCACTAGTACAACTATCTCTAAAACATTGGGACGTGACCCTATACCTAGGGCTTAAATCTTTTTTTTATGGGTAGGTCCTAGATCTATATCCACCCAGTATTTAATGCTGGTCCTGTGGCTTAGCAGCTCCAGGTCAACGAGTAAATAGTTAGTCGTATGCACGTGGTGTGCATATGCAACATGACACTTTAGGAGGAGTCATGCCCCAATTCAGTAAAAATGATGGGTCGGAGTTCCTTAACTCTGACATTTTCCTGACAGGCACTGGTGGTTTCGCAACCGCAAGGTCCTATGAGGGATACACCATCTACTGGTTCAGCCAGCAAGCAGATGCAGAATTGTTCCTTGTGAACAACAGAAACATTGCTGAAAAGCGACCAACCAGGGTTAAATACACCTCTGCGTGGACCGACGGCAAGTGGGTTAACACAAAGATGATGACATACGTGGTGCTTATCCGCCACTAGTCGGTATTCGACCTGACCATGCCCAGCAGCGTTCTGTTGGAAGAGAAGAAGAACTCCCTTCGGGGGGTTTTTCTTTTATGGGTAGATCCTAGATCATACCCTAGGGGCCTGAGCCGAAACTACAGGAGGAACCTGGTGCTTACTACCAGATCATATTGAGAGATGTGATAACTAAAGTGTGGGCACGGTGATGTGAGTACATCGTGTTAAAACAATAATATTCACCTCTACATACAACTTGGAGGTTGTCATGTCAGTAGAAAAGCAGGCGTACTTGTACGTCAACACAGCACCACGTGCCTACTCAAAGAAGGACGGAACTATGTTCTGGACCGTCTTGATTGGGATTGCCAAGGATGTACTCTCTGCAAAGGGAGTCTCTGCGGACATGTTGGCCAACCTCAAAGTGGAGATGACAATCTTCCCTGAAAAGGTTGCAACCGTGGCAGCGTCTTTTGCAGCAGCAAAGGCAGCTGGGTTGAAGCTGGTCGTAAAGTGTGACGAGTTCACATTGACCGACATCAAGCCAAATAACTTCGTCACCAAAGATGGTGTCGCCGTTACAGGCTTCAAGGCTTCATGCTGGGCTAACGGAGGAACTCTGGACGTCATCGGATCATCGATGGGCATCTCAGAGGAACTGCGGAAGCTCCTCGAAGAGTTCAACGGCGAAGAAGATGGAGACATCCTCTAGTCGTTGGATCCAACGGGACTATACCTAACAGCATTCTGTTAGAAGAAGGAGGAGACCCCGAAAGGGGTTTTCTCTTTATGGATAGACTACAGGCCATAAACCTAGAACCTATCCACTAAAACAAAAGGCTATGTTGAAGCCTCCAATTCAACAGAAAGCGAGGATATCATGTTTCATGGTATTGTCAAACGCAATGATGGCTGGTTCCGGCTTATCACTGCACTCCCTCTCCTTGAGAACGATAAAGTTCTTGAGGAGTTTGATGGTGGTCCTTATTGGCCCGCCTTTCTGGAGCAATTCTTTCCGGATCATTACCGGATCGAAGTGCGAAAGATAAACAAGAGCTGGCACACTGGGGTTCCTTCACAGGATCCTACAGCACTGCCAGTTTTAGCCAATTCAGAAATCCTGCGTTGGAGCAACTCATCAGATCAGTACACAGTACGGATTAAAGGTGTGAAGCCCCATCGTGGACGTACGACAACGTGGCTTGCTGGACTCGATGAGGTTGGTCTTGTGATCAAGAACTCAAAGAAGATGAGCAAGCGATTGGCAGAAATTGTTCGCATGTCATGCATGTGGACATATGATCCGGATGGCAACATCAAGGTTCAAACTATCGACCACCTAGATCTTGGGTACATCGATAGTGATGTAGATGGAATCTCCGCAATCAGCCAAAGCTTTGCTATACGCTGTGTTGTAAGTAACCATCGTGCATCACGTGAATGGATCAACAAACAGATTGCACTAATCCTTGATGGTCAAACATCAGTAGTTCAGATCCGAGTCCTCATGAAAGATGGGTTGATCAAGGGCAATGCTCTAATCCTCCCAGATAAGATGATGGATGGGTACGATATCAAGACCTTTGGTCCCAACATCAAGCCTGAGATCAGCACTAAGGGTTGGCAGTTTGCTACAATCGAACCGTCGTATTCGGCTATTCCTGTCAAGAGTGATGACCTTACTATGGCCATCTACCAGAAGGTAAATGGTCTGTATACTCAAGAAGATGTCATTCGTGGTCTAGTAGGTGCCCTTGAACAAGCAAAAGTTGACCTTGCAGAAGGTAAGCAATTCAAGTTCATGACTACCCTGGTGGATAATAATAATGCAGTTGCCCAGTATCAAGATAACGAGGAAGATGAATTCCGTCGACCTGTGTCTACGCTTGAGATTGTGCAGAAGGCTGTTCGTGATCTTGATCAGGCTGGAATACCATTTGATGCAACTCAGACTCTTCGCTGGTTAACGGTCAATGGCTTAAAGAGGTCATTCCTTGGTGCTTACGAAGAAGGCGAAGGCATTGGTAATGTATGGCGTCATAAGCAGTATCATTGGTTTCCAGTTGAATGGGCCTATGCAACTCACGTGATGACACAAGAAGCTCTTGAGATCTTTGGTTTCAAGAATGTGTATAATGACTGTGGCTACTACCACAAGAAGACACATTGCTTTGCGGTACCTGGTAAGTACTTCGAGAAGAATCACATCAACCATGGTGGAGATGACTTAGACGATACATGGAAGATCCATGTTCGACTAGTGCGTTTTGCTGATGGAGACATCAAGCTCATGGCGTTCATCCTCCGTAACCCAAATGACTTTGGTGAATGGTCTATGATTCCAATCGAGAACTATGGTCCAGTATTCCATCGGTATACTGCATTTCCACCTGTCATCGATTATGAGGAGCTGTTTATGGCTGTTCCTCAATCTTCGTACTTGGAAGAGAACAATTTGGTTGTTCCCGGAACCCTTCCTGGTAGTTCTACTCTAAAGATCAATCCTGAGTATTCTCTGGGTGATGAAGGACGTAGCCGACTTGTAGCACTTGCATTCCCTGGTGGAGTTGGTTCTGCAGTATTGCCTAAGATTCTTTGGCATGCTCTGATCAACGAATACATCAAGAATCCTGTCGCTCGCAACGAAGAGATCATTGATGGCATCGAACAGGGACTCGCTACTGTTGCTGACGTAAAGCTCATTGCACAATGGGTTGGTGAACTGTATCGCCAAATCCGTGAAACAAATGGGCTTAACGGTACCAAGATGGATATGTTCTGGATGGTAACTCGTATGCCAGAAGCACATGCTAAGGACCTTGAGACTACTACAGTTGAAGAGTCACCTTGGTGTCAGATGCACATAATGCGAGAAATGCTGGTGCGGACCACTGTTTCTCAAATGTCAGACCATCTCAATACAACTCTTGTTGAGCCAGAGGTGCTGTTCAATATCGAATGGACAGAAGAAGAATTGCTTAAGGCAGCTCAAGAACACCAAAAGCTCACTGTCAAGCGTAGCATCATGACCGCAGAAGCATGGGTAGATTACTTGTGCGATCTGTTCACTCGTATCGACAACAACCCAGACAAGGGTGTCGACTACATGAACCGTAAGATACTGTCACTGGCTTATCACTCGTATATTGCCAAGCGTCAGTATCCAAAGGCCAATCACGACCAGTGGTTGTACACGTTCAGTGCAAAGAGCCCTAATCAACCAATTGATTGGCTTATCCGAGCACTTAACTCAATCTAGAGATGATAGGAGCAAATATTATATTGCTTCTAAAGCCTCTTTAGTGCGTGTTTAATCTATAACATGCCCAAGATACCCTTCTAAACTAGGACTTTCTGTCTAAAAAGAAGGGTGATTACCTCATCCATAACGACCATTAGGAGGTCTCAATCATGTCCAAGAAGCTTATCTTCATCAACACTCAACCCAAAGTCAACACCAAGAAGGACGGAACTCAGTTCTACACCGTCTTGGTCGGCTTGTCAAAGAACATCCTCGACGAGAAGAACGCGTCCAACGTGAACAAGCTCACGATGACAATCTTCGAAAATCAACTCGAAGCGGTCACCAAGGCGTTCAACTTGGCTAAGCGGAACGGATCTAAGTTGGCCTTGTCCTGTGACGACATCATCATCACAGAACCAAAGCTCAACTCGTACATCAACAACGATGGCGAAAAGATCGAAGAGATGCAAGCCTCGTGTTGGGCTGACGGAATGTCCGAGTTGACAATCATCAAGTCAACAATGTCTATCTCTGATGAGCTTCGTGCTCTTCTCGGTGACGACGACGGAGATGACGTCTTGGCCTAACCGCCTCTTGTCCCTTGTTCCTTGTCCCAGCAGATCCGTACCACAAGTGCGGGTCTGTTGGGACTTTCCCCTTTTTTCTCACTAGTCCTTCAATTAGTGCATACAAAAGAGAATTCTATCAAAAAAGAAGGGTGTAAGCCCAAAACATTCCAAGGAGGAATACCATGTCCATTACCAAACTTGAGCGACTTATCAATGACACTGTTACCCGTCTCGCAGAAGCAGATAGCATTGTTTCTAACTTAGATATCATTCGCTGGATTTCTCCGGCCGGTGACTTGTTCATTGAGCCACGTGGAATCATTCTCGAAATCATCGAGACTGGTTCTTGGCGATAGGTCTTAGGGATTGATTATGTCCCTAGCTGACAGTCGAAACTGAGTCTTCTGTCAGACTTACATAGAGTGTCCTGAGTACGACACTGCAAATAACTGCTCTCTATCTCTGCATGACACCTCCCAGGTTGTGGATAGTCGGTTCTTTCCCTTAAGTTAGACCGGCTATCCACACTGGTGTGTCTTGTTATTATTTTTATCCCTAACCACTAAATCTCTTTATAAGGAGGAGAATACCATGTCCACAATAATCAATCGTATGCGTTGGCTTTCAGCTGGCGTATACCTCGGAATAGCCTTCGTCATTTGGATCAAAGGCGAAGAAGAAAAAAGCAAAAAGCTAACACCTGCAGAAGAAAAACTGCGTGATACGTACAATAACGGTCAAGCAATGAATGATCTGTACAAATTAGCACAACAAAAAAGGAAGGCAACCAATGCGTAAGCATCTTGCAGTAGCATTCACCACAATGTGTTTTGTCATCGGACTATACGCCGGCGACAAAGCACGAACACTTTACAACTCAAGGAGCAAATAAAATGGAAAAAGTTACATACATCCAATCGTTAGAAATGATAGATATCGCTGCCAAAGAAGACAGACTCTACCATTATAATGGTGGACAAGCATATATCAGAATGTTTGTAGGTTGTCCAGTGCTTATGATTATTGATCATACGCTCAACAATAAAACAAGCATTCAACTTATGGACGGAACCGAGTACTTCAAGGAGTACGCCGGCTATAACTACGAACACAGCAGTCGTCTTCGCGGACAATCTGCTACTTTAGTAGAATGGTACCAGAAAAATACTCAACTTGTAGAGTTGGACTTAGTATAATGGCAATGTTTATGCTTGGCTTTGTATGCAATTACGCATTCTTAGCAACCATTTATATAATCGTTAATCAAAAGAGCAATAACAACGGCAATTACACACCTCAAAGGTGGCGTGATTGACCGTTGTATTTGTTTTTTCTTTCTAGCTTCTAAAATGCTTCCTCAGACAGCAACCACAAAAAAGAAGGGAAAGGAGAAAACAAATGCTTGATTGGTTACTCGATTTCATCACAGACATCCTAGAATTCATAATTCCAGGAACAAACACAGACACCCAATAATCACAAACACAAAAGGAAAATCATGTTCACAACAGAAAAAACACCCATGGCAGAAAAAACAGCTAAGCTTTTCGGTAAATTAACCGCAAAAACTATCTCTGCAACTAGCAGCATTACCGGTAAAACGGTAGACGCAATCAAAGTAACACCTTCTAAAACCAGTGATCTCACACGTAGCATCACCGGTGCAATTGCAGAAGGTTATCGCGAGGTTCGTCCTGCTGAAGTTGAAGATACTTCTGACTCAGATACAGCCACAGCCTAACACTGCGGTATAAGCAAAAAGAAGGGTATACCTCAGATATACCTTTTTTCAAAATTATTCACAATTAATCACAATTATAACACATAGGAGATATCCATGTCCAATCCATCCATCCTCAACAAGTTCGGTCTCTCAGGTGACCTCTTCTCGGCAATCGCAGAGAACATTGACAACTTGCAATCTACTGCTCGTACACAGAGCCTCGTAGTTGGCAAGACAGTCAAGTTCACTGGCTCGATTAACGGCGTTGAAGTTCCTGCAGAAGTTACTCTTCGTGAAGCTAACTTGTCCCGACTTTCAGTTCTTCGCCAGTCGTCACCGTACACTGGTAAGGAATACCTGCTTGTTACTGGTGTAATGAACCCAGTCAAGCTTGATTTGAACGTCAACATCGACGGTAACTCAATGAGCATCGTAGATCTTTTGCATGCATTTGCACAAGATGGCGGTAACGTCATTGAGCGTCAGAAGTTTGAAGACAGCCTTACAGCAATGGGTATGAACTACTCTGCTGGTATGCCGTTGTTCTTCCAACAGTTCGGTGCTAACGAAGAAGGTATCAAGCATGCCATCAACGCTTTCAAAGCTGCTGGTGCAATCGATGTAACAGGTTCTATCGAGAATCCTGGTCGCATTGTTGCTGCATACCAACATCAAACAGGTGTTCCAATGACCAGCTTCGAGCTTGGCACAACCGATCGTGAAAAGTCGCGTACCAATCAGGGTTTCTTAAACCTTGTTGACGCTTCTGTTCAAACGTTCCAACGTGTCTATGGTCTTCGCCTTGAAGCACATGTACTTGGCCAGAAGATTTCTGATCTTCCTCAAGCTAAAGTCAAAGAAGCAGAAGAAAAGCGCAAGGAACTTCTTGCCTTGTCACGTCAATGGGTCACCAACTGGTCTGGCTCACAACAGCGTATCAAGGTTGAGAAGAACGGTTCAAAGACACCTCAGAATGTCTATGACCCAGTAAACGCCCCTTGTGGTCGTTTCTCACTTGCAGTACAAGGCGAAATCGTTTCATGCGATCTCTGGAGTAACTCGGCACGTGCTGAGCAGACTTCAGTTGTCGTTGGAGCAACAGAAACCGAAGAAGATCCCTTCTAAACTTCGGTAACCACCAACTGTGGGGTGCGCATACAGTATAATAAACGCACATTTATTATAATTACATAAGATGTTTGTAAACAATCTTAGTATTTTTTTAAAGCTTGTCCTTAGCATTGACAATATAAAAGGCTAGACGTCGATAGGTAATCGGTATTAATGTTCTCGAAAAGAACCTTGGTTAAAGTAAAGACTTAATATTATAATGGTTCGAATCCATTTAGGCGTACTAAGGGCTGCACGTGTCCTTCTTAATTATAAGTAAAGTGACGTGTCGGGATTGATAGAAAACCTGCGTAAAATTATCATGCCTAGTATATGCATTGACGAATGTTCTATCAATATACTAAATTTAGTGTTGCAATTGGCAATGATCCTGGACATGATCTAAAAATGGTCCCAAGTCGCATAAACATATATAAAAATACATTTTTTATTCGTACAAAGGAGAATATTAATGACCACACTAGAAGAAATCATCCAACAACAACAAGAATTAATTGAACAATACAGGCTAGTAGTCAAAACTCATGGCGAAGCACAAGAGAAACTATACCAGTACATCAATCAAATCCACAAGCTCCTACTTACCAATGATCCAGCATCTAAAGAAGTAGCAATAGATCATCTTGGTAAGCTCGCAGCAAAGGCAAAACAATGAGACAAGAACTCACACCATGCCTTATATGTGAAAAAGCAGTCATACACCTATGGCCAGAAGAACTAGCAGGTGAATCATCAAACCTTGATAGTGCATCAGATGTAATCATCTATGGTAGTTATGGTTCTGTATTTGACTGTAATCAATACCAAGCAATCATCTGTGACGATTGTCTCGATAAAGCAATTCAACGCAATCGAGTCCTCTTCGTTAAAGAACATTCTCCTTTTGGAGACTAATAATTAACCGTATCTACAAAAATCTAATTAGGCATTGTTATGTATCCCCTGTGGTATATAACATGCCTTTTTATTTTTTTCTATAAGGCGAGAATCGCCGCAATTTAAACCTTGTTTTAAAAGCGGTATTCGAGCCGTCATTATTTGTCCTACGAGTTGCTCGCAAGGAATACAACTGATATAGTTATATCGTCTAAGCAGACAACTCATATAAGGAGAAATAATAGACATGCCTCGGCAACACCAATCATCCACGATGAAAAAAGTCCTATCGGAGCTAATCCGGTTAGGATTCCAAGTTGAAAGAGCTAAGTCGGGCGTATACAAGATTGTTCCCCCCTCTACAATCCAAGGCCCTATGTACACGACACATGGAACAGAATCAGCCCTGCATCCCATGCGTCGAGACTTTAAAAGATTGTACAATGTAAATCTCCCTGTTTGAGTCATATGCGGACTGAGAAGCCGGTTGTAGGTATAGTGGTTACCTACGCCGGCTTTTCGTATGTCCCTAGTTAAAATATTATATTTTTTAATTCTAGGGCGAGAATCGCCGCAATCAAATAATGCTTTACTTACCTATGGTATATACATAAATAGGATAGCGACAGTATACCTTTAGGGTAACTACAGGATCAATCCTTGAACCTTTTTGTTAATAAAACCCCATAAGGTAGACCCTCGCGCAGGGGTACCCATATATAACCTGTATAAACTATACAACCCTATAAATGAGTCCTACCCTCTATCCCCCACTAGTCCCCACCACCCACCACTACAATCCCTCTCTACACAAGTATTATAAATGCTTAATCAAGCTATGAATACAATGTGATAAAACACTGATATAGGAGCTATCTATGAAACGACTACTTAAGCACATAGGCCGTACTACAGCCAAGGTTATTAACCGTATTAAGTCTAAAGATACTCCTAGAAAAGTATTAGTATCCTATTGGGCATTAGAGAGCTTTTATTCTGCCGGCCTTGTCATATCTCTTATGATAGCTGGCATGTATATTCAAGCCTCTATAGCCCTAGCACTAATAGCACTATTCACCTACGCCATCCGTGGCGTACTACACACAGAAACTTACCAACATGTCCAATAAACCTTATCCCCCTAATGATGTTCATGAGCTACTTGTAGCTATAGGATTCTATTCAGATGGTTTTTGTTCCGGCCATTGCGAACACGCACCCTTGCGTACTAGCAATCCAGAACTAAACTCACAGATAGAAGCCTGGCATGACAAGTATTATACTTCTCCAGATATATCTTCATCATCCTCATCAAAAGACTTTACTAATGATTTTGCCGGCGAGCCAGCCGTAGACTGGCGAGCCCTAGCGTTAGATATTCTATACGCTGCAAACTCATTTGCTCCAGCAGACTGGATCTTACAATCAGGTGACAACCTGTCTAATTACCTAGATCACGAGTTAGACTGGTACAGCACACGGTTAAAGCCAGCTAAGGATAACCTTAACAAGACTATCCTAGCTTTTCCCACTATCACTGATGATTCAGATGATCCGTTCTAATTGAAAAAAAAATTAATCGCCGGATTTGGCATGAAAAGAGATATAATGAACAATCTAATTAGCGAGATTTTTGACGATGAATCTAACTTAGAAATTCTCAACAAATCACTGTTATCTCAACAGTCTACACTAAGAAATTATCTAAACCTTGATTTGACCAACACTATAACTAAAGAAGATCATACTAGAATTCAATCGTCCATTCAAAGAATTGATGATATCCTAGATATGATTGAAAATTATAGTAAGTTAAAAAAAGTGGAAAAAGTTACGCTTCAAGATCCAAGCTGAGCTGGATATATACCCTCCTTTACATTTAGCTCCCACTAGGTAGTCAAGCTTGGTCTACAGCTAACTCAGTCCAGTCCTCAGTAGTCTAATCCTTTGTGCTACTGGGGGCTGGTCTTCCACCAATTTTATTTTAAAAAGGGGTAAGATTATTCTTCCTAAACAAAATCCAAAAACATCACTAGGTGAACTAGAGGCTCAGTTCTTTGAGAACTTGAGAGTCTTTCACGAAACCTATACAAAATATTATGATTGTTTAATTACAGTTCCTATCGTACAAGAAAACGTGAAGGACTTAAGATCTTTAACTGAAGGATTTGACACTCTGTCTCAAGCTTTTAGTAACATGTCTCAGTCTCTTCCAGCCTTGTGCGAAGCTAAGGGAATTGTCTTCTAAATCGTATTTTTTGTTAAACCTCCTATTTTATACACCTTTGAGGTTTTTAATACTATATAATATATATGACTTGTAATGATGGTATCTGAAAAACTTTAGATATTTCTGATATCATCTACATTTAACACCTGTAGCTATATATCTTTATATATCTTATTAACATCAACAACCTCATAGAGGAGTACCAAAATGCCAAGAGGAAAAACAAATGCTATTGAACAGCTCATCAATACCAAGTACAGCAACGGAACTGAAATCACTGTTGCTCAACTTGCAACAGAAATTGGCTGCACTGTTCAAAACGTTTACATCTACATGCGAAAGAATTCTTCTAGATTCTCTCAAGTTCGTAGAGGCGTATATAAAGTTAATCCATCTGGCACTAACGCTGTTAACAGCAGCAGCAGTGGCAGCATGACAATTGACGCATCTACGGAAATGTAAACACCAAAGCTTAGTAATACTTTAAAAACCGTTACTATTTATAGAACGCAATTAAATTATTGCGAAGCGCAGGAATACAATGTCTTTGTAATATCCCGGGAAATTGTCCCAACAGTTTCTCGGGATATCTACTTTTAAGTAATGTATTCCTTTTTCCGTTTATACCATAATTTCAAATGAAATTAAAACAGGAAAATATTATATTAAATAATATCCTGTATGGTAAAACACTGGAGGAACAAACTGTTTAGTTTAAAAACTACCAACACTATCAACTATGTGATACAATATATGATGCCCGCTTGCAACGGGCAGGGGTAACATCCCCAACCCAAATAGATAGTTATATCTACGAAGTCGGAGAGGCAATCCTGCCACTGCTACGGACAATTCGTTGTGTCCGTGCATCTTCGGTTTCGCAACCTGCGCGTTTGCTAATGAGACGTAAGTCTCAGACCCACACGAAAGGAGCGATACCATGCGCAACATACGAAATATATTATTGTCACTTATAGTGGCAATAGCTGGAGTATTACCAGCAACAACAACATCAGCATCTGCCCAGGATGTCGGAGGTGTTTCGGAGTCATCTTCCGAACCCCGAAGTACAAACCTGCCTAGTGTTCCAACCAAATGGAAATACGTCACATTTAAGATGGGACCTTCCATAAAGTATTGGACTAAAGTGGCACAATGTGAAACTGCCCAAAACTGGCAAGATGGTGGTAACTGGGGAGGTGGACTTGGCATAGCCAGATCTACCTGGGAGGGTTACGGAGGCAAAGAATTTGCTTCTCACCCTTCCAAAGCGACTGTGCTAGAACAAATTGTTGTAGCTAACAGAATAGCTGTACTCGGTTACCAAACAAAAGAATTCCTAACTCTAGAAGATAAATTGGCTAATAAGCCTTTCTATCGTCCAGCAGTAGGATTCAATGGATGGGGTTGTATTAAAAACAACGCCTATCTAAAAGCTAAAAAAGACACTGTACTAAAAGCTAAGTTACCTATAGGTGATCAGTTCTATTGTCCTCAATATGAACCTACTTTTAAACAGTATGCTATGCCACCTAAAGTCTTTTCCTATATTGCTTGGCGTGAATCTAGGTGTAATCCTGGAGCCGTCAATGCTAAATGGGAAAATGGCAAATTAGTTTGGACACTTAACAGCAATGGATCATATGATTCAGGTCTATTACAAATTAACTCTTCATGGTTTAAAACATTAAGAGAACAATTTGGATATAGTCCTGAAGATTTAATGAATCCAAAAGTCAACGCTTTGTTTGCCAGCTGGATCTTACACTTTTCAAGTGGAAGATTATCCAATTGGAATATAAAAGCTAGACAATAGTATGTACAGCTGTATGTACAGAAATATACCAAACTTTCATTATTAATATAAGGAGAATACGATGACCACACGGATTCGTAACCTGTCAGACATGTCCACTGCTACTCAGTTGATCAAACGCCCAGAGCGATTTGGTATAACTGATGTAACCTCACTCATGACACCAGTAGCTAGCTTTCCAATAGGAGCTGGCCGTGGACGTAAGCGTAATGCTATTACCACACAGATGTACGCACATCTTCTGGAAAACATGAACCAATCATTCCATATCAATATCCCGTTTGCTACTCAAAAAGAAGCAAACAACTTTGCAGCTACCATGTACGCTAAAGCCAATCAAGACGGCCTTAGACTAAGTCGTTGTATCGTACAAGATCAAACCAAAGCCAACGCTTGGAATCTTTGGGTAGAACTTAGCCGCTAGGATAAGCAACAAAAGACACGGCATTTAGGGGTCGGGCTCGCAAGAGTCCGGCCCCTTTGCTATGTATCCACTTTTTTTGTTCGTACAAAAAAGAAGGGAACACTACACAGAAGGTAATTTTATGCCAGTATACATAGATCTTATAACTATTATATTCTTTCCAATATGCTTCATAGTCTTATTAGTCTTCTTTCTAAAAGGAGATCCTGAATACAGATCTAAGCGTGAACAGGAGAAAATTGACAAGAAAAAAAAACTATAGTATCTACAAAACTAAAGACTATATAATTACATAGGAGAATATACAATGTTTATGATGATGATAATGCTAGCAATCTCTTCGACTATTGTCGAAATGATGTTTGCTGCCAACTTTGCTGGTTGGCGAGTCAATGCTCACAAGTACAAATGGTTTAACATGGTTGTATCCGTGCTAATCTCATTTATCTTGGGTCTTGCATTTGGTGCTCAAGGCTTAATTGCCCTTGGTGCAGCTATGATATCGACCGTATTGTCAATTCCCGGTTATGCATTCTTGCATTGGAACTACGATAGTCCTAAAGCTCAGACTCTTGGGACTCCTCGTACTGTTCATATTAAAACCGTGGTAAAAGACAAATCAGATAAAGGCAAAGAACTTGCCGGTGATTTGGCTAAAGTTGCATACGGTACCGGTAAAGTTATTACTGCACCCATTTGGATTAGCCGTAAGGCAACTACCAAGTACAAGGCTTATAAAAAAGCTTCATAATTTATATTACATAAAGGAATAGTATCATGTCCAATTTAGATAACAATTCTGTCCGCAAAATTGTAGCTTCTTATTACAAAATTCAAGAGGCTAAAGCATCTATCGAACATCTTCTTAAAGACGAAGATGACATCGAACTTGTCGAGCTTATGCTTGACTCGCTTGATTCGGTAGACGCTCTCATTAAGCGTCCACTTACTAACTATTCAACAGCTTCAGTTGTTGGCGAATGGTGTATTAACCAATATGGTCTTGGCCCAGTACTTACTGCGGGCATTATGTCCCATATTGATATCACCAAAGCCAACACAGCTGGTGCTCTCTGGCGTTATGCTGGTTTTGATCCATCTGCACAAGACAGTGGCAAAGCAGCATACAATGGTGAACTTAAAAACATTTGTTGGAAAATTGGTTTAAATTTTTCAAAGTATGCTAATCGTTCCAAGTGTTTTTATGGACACCTATATTTGCAAGATCGCGCAAGACGAACTGACAATAACAACAGTTTAATGTATGCTGATAAAGCTTATGAACTTCTTGACAATGCAAGTTCAAAAAATAAACTGAACCTTGATACTCTATCTCTGGGAAAACTTCCCCAAGAACAGATAGATGCTCAAGCACGTAGGTTTGCTGTCAAGATCTTTTTGAGCCATTACCACGCTGTTGCTTACCAGGCACATTACAATGTTGTTCCTGATCGTCCATCTTTTATTTATATTGATGGTGAAAAGCAAGAAGTCCCAATCCCTAACAACCCATTTAAAGAATAAAAAATTAAAATGAATACTAATGAATTAACAATCCCTACAGACTTTGCTGACTGCTATTTTGTTTTGCATGCTACTAAAGACGAAGAAGGCTACGCAGACTCATTGTTTGCTCGTGCTCTTCTAGGCTATCGCAGAAAAAAGAACAACACTGAATCATTTGACTTCTACGGAATTCGTGCATCTAAGTATGGAACAAGAATTCCTCCTGGTGCTACTGGATGGGCTCTTGTCTATAGTGTCAATGGAGAGTTAAATACTCTTGCAAGCGGTGATATTCCTGAACCTGTTACAAAATCTAAAGTTCAACTTTCTGATGGAAGAATGGTTACAGTTCGACGCTCACAAGTTAATTTGTTTTTTGCAGTATCAGCTTTACCTGTTACTCCTCGCAAAACTTCAAAACCAAAATTTGATTTAAATTCAATTTTTAACGACCCATTCAAGCCATAAGGAACACAATGCTTAATATTATTACAACAATAAGTCCAGAACGTGTTGCTAAAGCAGTTCAATACCTCGAAGAGAATATTGTACCTCAACTTGGCACTGACGTTTCTAACTATGCACCTGGTCGAAGTCGAGTATGGTTTCCATACGAAGCTCCACTAAGTGAAGCCAGAGACTATCAACTTGCTTGTCAAGATGATAAGATCTGGACATTTGTTAAAAACATTTGTTCAACATTTGAATGGGAACCAGAGTTAGGTCTGGTTTCCAAAGGTGGCAGCATTAGTCCTCACCGAGATGCAGCTTATGCTGACTTCCGTTCTATCGGAATTAATCTTGGTAGAGTTACATGGTGCTATTCTAAAGCGTACCCAATGTATAAATGGGTACCTGAAGAACATCAAATTAATCCACCTGAAATCACTAAGATTGAAATGACTGGTGGAGAAGTCTTCGAGTTCAATTGCAAGAATTTGCATTGGACAGAAGATGTAGATCCAGACCGTTGGGCTTTCAACTTATGGCGAATCTCTACTAAGGGTCGTCCTAAGTTTGAAAACTTTACTAACGGCCTTCTGGTACCTGCAAAATAATGACAAGTTAAAATACTTGAACATTCTTCAACAGCTTATTAACTTTATGCTGTAGATGAGTAGTTCATGTCTATAAAAGGAGATATTTGTGAATTATACACAAATGTATTCAGACATCTACGAAAGTCTGCAAACAAACCAAATCAACCACCATGAGCTTCACAATATTTGCTTGCGAATTTGTGACGCTTTAAATGATTACAACATACTTATCAGTGGCAAGGCAACATTAACTAAGGCTCCTGGCCCTAAGTTGGGTTACTCTGTCCCTCGTAAAGTTTCTTAGCAATGCTCCAAAGCTAACTAAGAACAGGTTTAGTTATATACCTGAAAAGAACCAGCGCCAGCCTGGCTTCGAAAATATAACAGCTGGCACTCACACATACAAGTATCAAATATTCTAATTGTGTAAATTATTTTTTAATAAGGGAATAGTTTATACAAAAAGAAGGGACCAATGACTAATCCTAAGGAGGGATTATGAACTTTAATACATACCGACCAACAGTACGCATGAAAGCATTTAAGGATGCTCCATTGCGTTCTACTAACGACTACCAAATTGGATTCTATGACATAGGCATCATGCGTGAGCTTATGGAAAATGTTGATGCTTCCGAGTTTCGTGTAGCAACAATGCCTATTCCCACCAATGTATTTGACCGTGCAGAAGTTGAAAAGATTATTTCTCATCCTTCAGTCGAATACGCTTTGGTTGACAAGAACAAGATTGTTGCTGTATCCCTTAAGGGATCTAACGGATGGCTTTCAGCACTTACTAAGTCTGGATATAAAGTCAAAGGTGGTGGCAAGACCTCTAAGCGTCTTAAAACCGTACACCGTGCTGCACTTATCAATGCTCATTTTGATGATGTCAATATTCAATGGGTTAATCCTACTGACTATACACGTTTCAATTTTGAATCTGGTTGGGCAGAATGGGTAGAACAAGCTACACCTCGACTTCTCGATGGTGGCTTCATTGTTTCTTCACGTCTTATTCGTAAGGCTGTAGAAGCAATGCCTATCTATGACTCTAACAACTCAGAAGATCAAAACGATGTATACTATGATCCAAAGATTCAAGCAGACCTTCGCAGATTTCTAATTGAATCTCGCGTATTCAATGGTCGACTTCTATTTGAAGACGGCATGATTAAAGGCAACTTCATTGTTTCCGATAATCTTCCAGAAGGAGTTGACATTCTTTCAACTCGTGAAAACGTTAAGAAAGAACTTGCTTATTCTAGTGGATTCCGTCTTATCGCAGAACCTCAAGGACCTAAATCCCGTGTAGTTACTGACGATCAAACAGTAATCAACTTTCCAAAGTTGTTCCGCAAAGCTGACATGGAAATGTGGCTTAAAGAAGACTATGAAAAGATGTTCCAAGACGCAGTCAATGGACGTCTTCTCACCAACTGGAAGTCATACTTTGTTCGTCAGTTCTCACGTGACAATAAAGAAGTCGAAGATGTAGAAGCTCAAGCTCGCATCGGATACGTTGGTTATCGTTGGGCTAGTATGGGACTATCAATTACGGATTCTCCGTGGTTGTTTAAGACTCTTGCTATCTCACACGCAAAGCCACTTGAAAACCGTATCCCTATCCCGTGCAGTGTTTACGAGCAGGTTATTCCTGAATCGTTAGCACGTATGGGCGGATGGGATATTGAAGTTGAAGAAGGTACAATTCGTCGACTCAATGATATCGGTGTTCACGTTGTCAATGACTTTGACTGGCTTGAGATGTACGAGAGCCATGGCGGTCATGATCAAGACGACTTCTTTAAGTTATTCTATCGTACACTTACCGGTGGTACTCAAGACGGTCAAAAAGTAGTTATTATCGCTCGTTCTCCTAATGGCTATGGTGAATACACCATTCTTAGCTATGTTGAAGACGAGTGGTATCCTACTTGGTCTAAAGCTAATGGCGAAGTGATTAGCTTTCCTGAAGTAAATGGTCGTAACTGGCCAGTTCGATTGTCTTATGCAATTCGTAACGATCAGGTTAAGTATCTTGGTTTGCCAAGTGATCACAACCCTTTGCCTGTCCGTAAGACTGAGCAAAATTATTCTGTAGCAGATGTTATGGCAGACATTGATACTGCGATGATGGGTGGTAACGTTGGTCGTTTTGTAAACGGATCAATGCTTCACTCTTCCACTTTAGGAAAACATCGTCCAGTTCAAGTATGTTCTTTAGAATCTGCTATTGACGGATGTACTCAGACTTCAGATCCTCGTGATCGTCAAGCTATCGATGCTGAAGCAGAAACTATTATTCAAGAGGTTCTTAATTCCGGCCGTCCAATAGATCATGATCTATGGTTTGGTCGCTTTAAGAATCTTGCTCGTAAGCATCCTGAAGTAGAAACCTACGAAGGTACACTTACTCATTTGAATAATCTCTGCAAGCACTACAATGCATTGTATGTAGAGCGTGTAACCAAGTATTCACAAGAAAATATTGAATTGTCTCCGACTATTCAAGCTCTTGCTGAACGCTTGTACTTTCACGCTGGCCCCATACTACGTAAGTTCCGTATGAACATTTATAATACTAACAGCAACGAATTCGTTCAAACTGTTGGTTCTATAAAGCGTGAAGAATGGGATTACTTGTACAAGTTTGTTGTCGATGCAATCAATTCATTTGAACGCGTCGAGGATCAACATGACTTTGTACTTGCTTTGTATTGCTCAAGCATTAAAGAGCCTACTAGTTCAGGTAAGTTGTCTGACCAAATTGTTATGAACCGCACTGTATATCCGTATCTTGAGAAAGCTCTCATTCACTACGGTATTGGTAAGCGTGTAATCATGCAATACGAAGACAATGAGTATAAGATCAAAACTTTTAGACACAATAAGTGGGTCTACACTGATCCTGATGGTACAGAACACGTCTTTAACGATGTGCTCGAATACCAGAAGCATCATGCAACCTTTTCACCTATTGTGTTTACTAACAATGAAGCACTTGCTCCTGCACGTAGACTCAAAGCTGAGTTCTAGTAAATATAAAATTGGAGTGTCTGGGGATAGCAATATCCCCAGACTCTTCTTTTGTATTTTAGTTTAATATTTTAAATTGGAGACCTTATGTCTGATAAAGACAATAACTTTAAATTCACTAACCCAGAAGACTTTAATGAAAAGACTTCCCCTATTCTTTCTGATGCTTGGGCTCAAGTAACTAAATCTACTAAATTTTTTGCTCAAGTAATTAAAGCAAATGGTCCAAATACATTTTCTGCTACTGTTGTAGTATTTAATTGCGACAAAGAACTTTCAGCAATTGTTACTTCTCGACCAGTTTCTGGTAAAGAAGATCTATATCAATCTCTTTGTGAAATATTATTTCTTCCTGTATCTATTCGTTCTGAATTATTTATTGTTATTACAGATACTGTAATAAGAGATCCTGAAGATGATAATTCTAAACAAGATGCTATGAATATGACTTTTGTATCTCCTGATTTTTGCTTTATATATACTCTTCCATATAAAATTGAAGATGCCAATGAAGTAATATTTGATTATGATCAATCTCATATGATATCTGTTATCAAAGAAGACGAAGCTGCTGCTGCTGCTGCTGGCGATATGTTAGAACTTTTTTATATTTTCTCTCACGTAGAAAATACTGGTCCTTTTCACATTGACGATGTTCTTGCTTATTTCGATGACAATGACATGATATATGAAATTGTTAACAAAGAAAATCTACAAAAACGACCTGCTTCGTTTTTAGCTTAAGGAAAAATATGAAACCACCTATTAATGTTCTAGATAAAGAACATTTTCATTTTACTGAATCTTTAGTATGTATTAAAGACGCAGACACTCTTGTCTGTGGTAAACTAGAATTGTTTGATTACAAAGAACTAGAAGATAAATTTACCTTCGAACCATTCTTCGGAGAATGTGACCTGTTTGGATTTTAAAATATGACTCTCATACTGCGACCATATCAACAAGAAGCTCTCGACGCTGTTGTTTTAAATGCTAATAATGGTATTTCTAAACAACTAGTCGTACTTCCTACCGGTGCAGGAAAAACTGTTATATTTTCACAGCTTCCTATAATTAAACCAGATACTTTGCCAATGTTAGTATTGGCTCATAGATCTGAATTATTAGAACAAGCTAGGTCTAAAATCCTAGCATCAAACCCTAGTCTCACCGTAGAGATTGAACAAGCTGATCGTAAAGCTGGCAAAGTAGACGTAGTCGTTGCTAGCGTTGCTACTTTAGGTAGAAACAATACTCCTCGTATTGAAGAATATCCTAAAGATTATTTTAAATCAATTGTTATAGACGAAGCTCATCATGCTGCTGCTCCGTCTTATAAAAGAATCATTGATTATTTTTCTCCTGATTTTTTATTGGGTGTTACAGCTACACCTCAAAGATCAGATTCTACTAGACTAATTGATGTCTTTGACGAAATAGTCTACTATAGAACTATACAAGATCTTATTCAAGACGGATGGTTAGCTCCACTCGTTGGATATAGAGTAAAAACAAGTACCGACATTTCAGAAGTGGAGATCCAAAATGGCGAATATAGTCAATCGCAATTGGAAGAAAAAATTGATAACCCTGAGCGTAATGCTCATGTTGTCGCTGCCTATCGCAATTTGGCAATGGCTAAAAAAGCCCTTGTATTCGCATCCGGCGTCAGACACGCCGAAAACCTGGCCTTATCCTTTAGACAAGCGTCGGTAGAAACAGCAGTAATCGTGGGTTCAACCCCACGAGAAGAACGAGAAAAAATCCTTGCTCAGTTTGCAAGTGGCCAGATTTCCGTTATTGTAAATGTTGGCGTTTTGACTGAAGGCTTTGACGAGCCATCGTTAGAAGCCATCATATTGGCCAAACCAACACGAAGTACACTTCTCTATACCCAAATAGTTGGACGAGGAACTCGTTTATTTGAAGGTAAAGAAAATTGTATAATTATAGACATCTCTGATACTACTAAAGGCAAAAAGCCTATTGGCCTTCCTACTCTATTGGGAATGCCACCAGACTTCGATTTACAAGGTCAGTCTCTAACAGACGTTGCTAACAAGTTTAAAGAACTTGAATCTTATTGTCCAGGTGAAGCCGTTCGTGTTCTCAATCCAGATGACATCGATGTAGCATATACTCGTATTAATTTATTTATGCCACCTCCACCAAACCCTGTAGTATTAGAGTATTCTAAGCTAGTTTGGGCTGAGATAGCAGAAGATGAATTCCATCTTGGATTAAATAATACTGAATCTATGCGCATTAAATGTGATACTCTTGGTCGTTGGAATGTTACCATACATGACAATCACCAAAAATCTACTAGAGTTTTAGGTATCACTCCTGATATGCGTGAAGCATTTGCTCGTTCAGATAGATGGATACAATCTAATAGAGCATCATCTGTTTCCTTGCTTGATTCATCAGCTACATGGAGAGCAGATGCTCCAACCGATTCTCAGCAAAAGCTTTTAAAGCGTATAGGCGTTCCTATTACTTCTGATATGACCAAGGGAATGGCCAGTCAAATCATATCTCGTTATTACGAAAATAATCCTAAGCCTAAATGGCTACAAAACAAAATATCTAATAAAAAAAACTTTTAATATTTAGTAAATACAAAAAAAAAATATTTATTAATTATTATCTATTTATATATATTATATGAAACGGAAAAATCATGTCCTTTAAGCTCAAGCACCTCGTGCTTTCTGCTGCTTTAATTTCTAGTATATTCATATACAGTCCAGCAAAAGCCCAATACAATACATACGATGTTGCTCCTGCAACTTCTCGTGTTAAATTCAAATATGCATTAAACACTTCAATACCTTTTATCTCTGGTAACATTCCTTTTGAATCACAGTATCGTGGTCAAGGAGTCTATACTGTTATCATAGATACTGGTGTAGAAGTGTCTCATCCCTTCTTTCAAAACAGAGTTGCTTTAGAAGCCTGTTTTGCTGCTGTATGTCCTAATGGCAAGAATCAACAGATCGGCTCAGGAGCAGCTAAGCCAATTCACTGGCATGGAACTCATGTTGCCGGAATTGCAGCCGGATACAATTCTTCTTTTTATGGCGTAGCCCCTGAAGCTAATATCATTGCTATCAATGTATTTGACGCTACCGGAGCAGCATACGATGATGATATTACTCGTGCTTTAAATTGGGTTTTATCAATTTCAGATACTTATAATATTGCTGCAATTAATATGTCTCTTGGTGGAAACATTACATATCTAACTACCTGTGACGATTATATTCCATCAATGACAAAAGCTATTGAAAATCTTAGAGCTAAGAACATAGCTACAGTAATTGCTGCTGGTAATAACTATTCTCACGGAATGAGTGCTCCTGCATGCATTTCTTCCTCAGTCTCTGTAGCTGCCATGTATACTGGTACAAGTACTATCACTAATTTTTCAAATATTAGCAAGTACACTACAATAGCTGCTCCAGGTTATGCTATTAACTCTTCAAAAACTGGATCTACTTATGGAACAGCTTCTGGAACTTCAATGGCAACACCATTTGTAGTTGGAGCATTTGCTGTTTACAGATCTAAGTTTGGAATTCAATCTGTTTCTAAAGTTGTTTCTGATTTTAAATCTACAACTAAAACTGCTTATGATTCTTATGCTCGCATAACAATTCCTCGTTTAGACTTTGCTCATATATTTGCAACAGATACTCCTACTACTACAACCAGTACAACACTTCCACTAACCACTACTACTGTTCCTGTAATAGTTACAACTACTACAGTTCCAGTTGTTTCAACTACTGTTCCAGCACCTGTTACTACCACTACTGTAGTCCCAATTGTTACTACCACTACACTTCCTGTAGTCACTACAACAATTCCTGGAACTACACCTAGACGAGTATCTACACCCAACTTACATGAAGTTGATGGTAAATTTAAAACCTATGTTCAAATTTATTATAGAGATCCATATGTAAACTTTAAAAATGTTTCTTATTATACATTAAAGTGCAATGGATCTACTGAATATATGATTCCTCGTAGCGCTTCTTATGGATGGAACGTTTATAGATTAAAAGTTCCAGCTAAGAATATTTCATACTGTGCTATGAGATCCGTATCTTATGATGGTTCTACATCATCTTACACTTCTAATCAAAACATATATCCTAAAAACAAAAGTTCTTCTTTAAGTATTAAATCTAAAGGAAAATAATTTGACTCTTTTAAAACAAATTGATCTTGAAAATAAAATTGAAACTTTGTTCGTTCCTTATGAGGGACGTGCATGTATTCTCTTAGAAGAATACGATAAAGTTATCGATTACGTTTTCGATAATCAATCCACATACAAAATAAAGATTACTGATCAAGTACATATGATTTTATCATATAATGACTTTGGAGTTTATTCTAAAGTTAATCATGATGCAACCGTTCTCTATAGAACATATACTAATATATATCAAAACTCTACAATTTATGGTGATGCTTTAATTGTAGGCGATGATTCACAATCTGTGTCTCAACAAGTAATTGATTCTATATTAAATATATTTTATAGATAATAAAAATAATAACAATCTTACCCAAGAAAGGAAGATATTATGACAATGGCAATGATGATAACGTCTTCTCCCGAAGATTTATCTAATCTTACTACAACTATTAAAATTATTAAGTTAGTTGAAAATATGCTCGGAGAACACGCTACTTATGTAGAGTATGGTGATGCAAAAATTAGCAAACCTGAAATAGAACATATTTCAGGGTACTTTGCTGGAATGCATTATATCCTTACTAATCCTGGTATGACAGAACAAGAAAATGATGAATATCAAGATTATCTAAAAAATGAAGAACCCTCAGAACAATTCATTAAATAGAAATTTTACTTCTAAAAAGAAATGTTCATCTTGTGGAGTTACTTCCAATGATGTTAACAAATCTGTTCTTTTAAATAAACTACTCTGTATAACCTGCCTTAAAAATGCTATCATTGGAAAAACTCAAGATAGCTAATTTATCACTAGCCCGAGTGGCGGAATAGGCAGACGCAGGGGGCTTAAACCCCCCGGAGGGCAACCTCTTACCGGTTCAAGTCCGGTCTCGGGTACTGTATGTTTATATTAAACAATGCAACAATACTTACAAGGAAATAAACATGTGGCAAAACATTAAGACTTTTTTTTGTGGTTTTGATTATGGAGTCAAACACTACAAAACAATAGAAGATAAACATTTTTTTACTTATTTTGGTGATAACAAATTAAGCCCTATATATCGTAACGGTATAAAATATGCCCGTAAGTATATGCAATATAGAAATGAAATATTAGCTCTTATTGTTTTAATTTTTACTACTTTGTTATTCATGTTTACATGGTAGCAACTACAATAAAGGAAAAATATGAAAACCAAATTACAACCAACCCGTCAAGAAGCACAAGATCTTATTCTTTTAGCTCATCGCTTAATTGATAATCTTAGACCTATAGGTCTTGACCTTAGAGAGCTTTTATTATCTCTTCATGAATCTAATTTGACTTTGTCATTTGCCAACACTGAAACAGATTTTGATAGTCACGACGTTACTCCGTTATTTGCTATTCAACTTCTTGATAATCCTCAGTTGCAAAATTATGATCCTTCAACTGAAGTAATAATTTAAAAATTTATCCCAGATAGCTCAGTTGGCAGAGCTACGGACTGTTAATCCGTTGGTCGTAGGTTCGAGCCCTACTCTGGGAGCTATGAAAAAAAATCCACTGTATGCCAATTATGGCAAAACTCTTATCGGAAAAAGAATCGAATTGATTCTCTGTACAGATGAATTTACAGCTTTAACCCCTGGTATTCAGGGTGTTATCAACTATGTAGATGATAATGGTACAGTTTTTGTAAATTGGGATACTGGTTCTACATTAGGCCTTATCCCTGGAATTGATAAATGGAAGTACCTATAATGTTTATTACTTACTCAACTCGTTCAAATGACGGCTTAACTGCTGATCATTTAAATATTGAACATGCTTTAGAAGCTTTTACTGCTGATTCTGGATATCGTTTAGATTTCCACTTTGAAGATGGACGTGTTCTTTATATCCATCGCGCAGAATACGGAGATGAAATTCCTGAAGAGAAAATTAATCACCCAGCATTTAAAAATTATTCTCAGGCTTTAGCCAAAGTACTTATGTACAATCCTAAATCTACTGACACCACTAATGTCGTTCACGTTAACTTCGGTCAGGACTAAGACATGTTTAAAAAAATTAAGAATACCCTTAAAACTATATCTATGTTAGAAGATATAGATGTTAATATGTCTAAAATTGATTGGTACAATTCTGTTTTAACAACAGAAGATATTCCCAAGTATAGTTACTTTGCTCAGTATCATGGCTATACCCATGTGGTATCATGGGGACCCTTTCCTACATTGGAGCAGGCAAAAGCTTGGGTTGAATCAACTCAAGAAAAATTTAATATATCATGTAATATAATTCCTGCTTTAGATCCTAAGGCAGATTCAAAACATTGGCCACTTTAATTAAGTAACCTTTATATCAAATTAGTATCTTTTAAGGATTTAAATGTATCACCCTTCATGGTTCGATGCAGCGGCATGTAAAAATCAAACTGATTTATTCTTTCCGCTTTATAACGAACGCCCTCAAGCTAGAGTAAAACGAGAAGCAAAAGCTTTAACTATTTGCGCCCAATGTCCAGTAGTCACTCAATGTAGAGCTTATGCTCGCAACAATCTTGAATATGGCATATGGGGTGGCGAAACAGAAGAACAACGTGTATCTCTTGGCTATTTACCTTATGGTAATGCTAAAAGAAAGCCTAGAAGAACTATCAACAAAGATGGAATATGAAACCATAATTTATTATGGAATCAATAAAACAAATAATATAATAGAAATGAGTACTAATGCCTACAGGTATTGTAAAATTTTTCAATGAAGAAAAAGGCTTTGGCTTTATTTCTACAGACACAGATGGAGACATCTTTGTTCATACTTCAAATGTTGAACAAGCTGCTCAACCTGCATTGACTACAGGCCAGAATGTTCAATTCGATATTGGCGAAGGACGTAAAGGTCCTGAAGCAATCAACGTTCGCACAGTATAGGTCCGATCAATGACATACGTTAAAATGCACGTTAAAAATAAACTGGACATTATAGCTCATGTATTAACTCGTAATGGCATTACTGTTTGGTATGGTATACCGGAACAAATAGTTTCAGAACTTGAAATTAACGGATACAAGATTAAAAAACGTAAGAAGTTCAAGAAAATTCTACAACAAGTAGAAATAATTGAACCTACTACTATTGACGATATCTATCCTCAATGATTAAAGTATTAATAACTTTAGTGATATTTTATTCTATTATTGGTTCTGCTATCTGGATTTTAGAAAATACTGATCTTTAACTCAGAAGGATTTAAAATGATTATTTATAATATATTGATTGCTTTTTTTGTTGTCTATATTTTTGAATTTATAAAGAAAAGATACTTCTAATGTTAACTTATGTAATCATTGCACTGGGCACTTTATGGGGCATCTTTACTTTTATTGCTATTCGTGAAGAAGATAAAGAAATTAAGGAAATGGTTGAGTCTGCTCGCAAGCATTCTCAAAAATCAAATTTACCCGACCAAGATCTAGAAGATCGATGGTGGCAAGCTAATAGATAGCAATACGCGCCTTTAGCTCAGTTGGTAGAGCATCGGACTTTTAATCCGTGTGTCCCGGGTTCGAGCCCCGGAGGGCGTACTATGACAAATGAATTAAACCTAGACAATGAACTACGTATTGGTGACTTAGTTGGCACCACTAACCGTATGGTCATTGCTTCTACTAAAATGGCAAACAGAATTCCTGGAGATAGTTATGCCTATTGGATAACTATCTGTTCTGGAGAAAATGAACTTCATCCATACGTAGTATGGAGCGTAACAGCAAGACCTCAAGGTTTTGAAGCATCAAATGGTGATTACTGCACCACCTTAGAAAAAGCAGTTACTATATACAAAAAACGTGGAGGGAAAGCGTAATGACTATTAATCCAAAAACTAATGCAATCCAAATGGTCGACAAAGCCATTGGAGACATTTCTGGCCAACAGCTTGTCTCGTCATCTGAAATGACAGACTTGTTATTAGACATTCGTTTATACCTACTACTCACAGAAGAGGCTACACCTACTCATGAAAGTTAAAATTAACGTTGAAATTCACGCCGATATTCCTGGCGAATTCCAAGACGACGCAGATGCAGTTCAATTACTTCAAGAAGAAATAAACGAACGCTTCGAAATCGGTTATGAATACGAAAAAGAAGATCAACCTTCAGTTATGTTTGAATCAGCTCAGATTAAAATGTATATTCCTGGAGCAGGTAAACTGTAATGTGCTCAGGTTCAATCGAACAACATGATCTTGATCAATTGGAACGGGAATTAGAAGAACAAAAATCTGTAGATAAATATATTAATAACTATAAAATATCTTTTTCTACTTTTAGTTTATTAGTTCCTGTTTTATCTGATTAATGTTATGCAGTGACATGCAATCATATTGATTTTGGGAGTTAACAGTCCCCATTGTTACGGAGTCCCACTCGTTTACGACTGGCCCGTCCACAAAGTGAATATACCAATTCATCTGCCCCCCAGACCAGATGGTCACAACTGTTCTACGGGCCCTTAGCTCAGTCGGTTAGAGCATCGGACTCATAATCCGTGTGTCCTGGGTTCGAGCCCCAGAGGGCCCACTATGCTAAATCTTATGTTTACCTACATTTGGTTAATCTATATAGGATTAACTCAATCTTTATTTATTCAATTGCTTGCAATATTTATTTTTTATATTGCTTCTAAAATTGTTTATGCTCCTACAAAAAATTGGTATTATACCGAAGAGGAAAACCTATGACTAACGTTATTTATTATCGTGTTGCAGGAGATGAAAACGCTTATTGTCCAGACAATGTTCATACAGAATGTATTCACTGTGAAGGTGAAACATTCTTTTTAATGACCAAAGAACAATACAACAAATGGAAAGTTCGTGGACTTTACATCCAAGACGTATTCCCTAATCTTGATAAAGATATTAGAGAATGGATGATCTCTGGAACTCATCCAGCTTGTTGGAAACAAGTATTTGGCGAAGAAGAAGATTATTAATTATGCCCTACATTAAACCAGAAATACGAGCCGAGATATTGTTTAGCCCTGAAGCTATTGTCAATGCCGGCGAATTAAATTATTACATCTCTACCCTTATTAATCATTTTATTGATAAGAAGGGTAAATCATACTCTACCATTAACGAAGTTATTGGAGCTTTAGAGTGCGCAAAACTAGAACTCTATCGTCGTATTGCAGCACCGTATGAAGACACAAAAATACAAGAGAATGGTGAAGTGTACACTAAGCTAGTAGGAGATTAAACATGGGAATGGACGTTTATGGCAGAAAGCCAAAGAACGAACAGGGCGAATACTTTCGCGCCAATGTTTGGTACTGGCACCCTTTATGGGACTGCCTACATCAGCTTCATCCTGTTATTTGTGACAAATGTGAATCTCCACATGATAACTCTGGCGATGGTTTAAATGCTAGAGACTCTTTAGCCTTGTCTAAGCTTTTAAAAAAAGATTTAGAAAAAGGAATTATTGAAGAATACATTTCTCAATACTACGCACATATGGATTCTCTTCCGTTAGAAGATTGCAAACTTTGTAATAGTCAAGGAACTCGAGATTGGGATCAAGAAGATGGAACTGTTAAAACTGAACAATGTAATAATTGTCAAGGTACTTTAAAAGTTAAATCTTTTTCAACTTGGTACCATATGGATTTAGAAGTTATGAAAGAATTTCAAGTCTTTCTTGAAAACTGTGGTGGATTTAATATCCATTAAGATTTAACTAGTAGCCTTTGTAGTGGATACGGAATTACAACATTTTAGGGTGGGCACATATCTCCCGTTGTAAATGCTAGTTAATTAGTTTGATGGTGGACGTTTGTGGACGTGAGCGTTCACCATCATTAGTTTTGATAGCAGCTAGTAAATTCAAACTTACTACGTGATAAAACACAGAAATAAGCCGACTGAATTGCTAACGAAAAAGCAATGACACTAGTGGCCCCATATCGCTCCATTGCCTGCTATCAATTTATTTATATTATATATCGGAGGAATCATGATTAACATTAAGCGTAATTCCCCTACTCATGTAGCGTTATACTATCTTAAGACCAGAGGCCAGAAATGGTCTACTGTTAATGATCTTATGGCTTTATCTCCTACAAAGTATAATAAAAGAATTAGTACTGCTACCCGCTCACTAGACATTCTTGTCCGTCAACGATTTGCAATCAAATCCAACAAAGGTTATACTATAACTCCGCTTGGAATAAAAGCTTTATATCAAATGGTCAAAGAACAACCCCGTAAAGAGAACGCACAATGAGATTAGATTTTCGAATATGCTTGGATACATCTCTGTTTTTACACACGGGCGTATCCCCTCACTCTTATAAAGTGTAGAAAGGGTAGTTGGTGGCACGCGGGTTCAAGTCCCGTCGCCCGTACCAACTTATTCTAAAAAGGATTTTTTTACATGGCTTATAATGACCAATGGGTTAAGCAACCCTTTAGGCATCCTCCTCTTTCTGCAAGAACTAAAGTCTTTCAAATGTATCAAAAAAAGATTAACGAATCACATCATGATGATTTAATGTGTTACATCGATGCTTTTGTTTTATACAATAATACTATGATTGGACTTTACAAAAAATACAATCCATGGTTAAAGCAACGATATTTAAGTAGGCGCTCCTTTATGCCTAAAGAAGAAGACAATCAGTATTATGATTAGTCTTTAATCTTACACAAAAAAATAGACCACTTACAGTTTGGATATTTAATGTCTCATTTTTCTGATAACGATGATGATCTTTTTCAAGAGCCATCACCTCAAACTCAGTCCCCTTCTTTTCATAACGTATTTTCAAATTCAACATTTACAAAAGACGAAGAATTAGAATCCCTTATTGAGTCTACTAAAGACTATGCTAAAAATAAAGGAGTCGGTTCCGGTGGCTTTATGCTTAGAACTGGCATAATAACTTCTTTTTATGAAGTTACAAATCGTTTTGTTTTTGAAACTGATTCCCTAAGTCGCTCTATTTTTAATGCTTTAAATACTTTATCTGATGGCAAATATTCTAAAGATTTGTATGCAGATACATTGGAAGAATCAATTGCAAAGCGATTTTCTATCATTGAATTTTTAAATGCAATAATGCAAGCAGACAATACAAAATCTTTTGAACTTGCTGCTAAACATTTAAATATTACTTTAGATGATTCTTTTATTCGCGTATACTTTGGGTCTATGCATAAAATTTTAAATCATGCCATAAATCGCAACATTGATATTTATCAAAAGTTGTGTGAACAAATCAATAGAGTTCCGATGAAAGCCATTGTAGATAGAGACTATTCTAATCTTGATGTCAGATCTTTCTCTTCTAACGCTTATATCAATCAATCCTTTCAGTCCATTAGAGAATCTCTTGGCTTTAAGGTTTATTAACAAGGATCATATGTCTTCTTATCCAGAAAAAATTCCCACCAGTGCTAACGGTCCTATAGATAATTTTTACTTTAGACTTGACGCAGCTAAAGGTGTTAAAAAACAGCTTCAGTCTGATCTTTCTCATATTGATGAAAGAATAGATAAAATTGTTGATCATTTTACTTTATCTGATATGCCTATTATAAGGTTTATTTTAAACATTAGTGAAGATAAAGAAGAGATAAAAAAAGTTGCTAAAGCCTTAGATCGCGTTGCCGATCTTATTGATGCTAAAAACAAAATACTACCTAAGCTTCAATTAATTACGACTGCTGAACAAGATCCCAACTGGCTGGCTATGGCCTTTGGTGACTTTTCTATGGACGTAGATTTGGAACTAGATGACATTGCGAATGGAAAATACAATGACTGACTCATATAACTACTCTCTCGTTAAAAACGATCAAGGCACTTATGCCGTCCGGTCTTCTGTTAAATCTTTTAACTTAGACCATGTAACTGATAAAGATATCGTATCTTTTTACAGTAACTTTTCTCAGTTTGCATCCTTTGATACAGGCTTACTTCCCTTGAATGGCACAGGAGTGCTTGCAATCCGTTCTGCGGGTCCTCATACCCAAGTTGTGACCCAACACGCCCCCGGCATGTATCACCTCAACTGGGGCTCTCACGAGGGCGATATACACGCTAAAACTTACTATGTAGCTCAGCCCTATCGCATTGTTATTGGAGACTTTGAAAACGGCAACCTTCTAGGTGCTAAAATGTTTTATTCTCCATATCCAATCACTTCTCCTAATAACGTTCTTTATCACGTTAACCTTCCTAACATTAACTGCAAAGGCTATCGAGGCAATGCCGTAGGTTGGATTTGCTTGTATCATAAAGATGATTGGTCTTCTTTTCCTTTTAATGAAAAAGTTTCTCGTTTCATTGAGCGCTGCTCAGGAGTAGAGACTTATAATGATGCCAACATGTCAGAGACTGATGGTCCTCGTTTTTATGCTGCTAACGGAAAGCCTGAATATATTACAAATCCAAAGCTTTGGCAGCAAAAGTCTGATGAAGAAGGTTTTAATTGGACTCTAGATGAAAACCTTTGGATCCCTGTTAAAGTTAAAGACATGGATAATCAAGCTCAACATGATTACAACGGACAAGAGCTAACTCTTGCTATGGCTATGTTAGGTAACTACCAAGCATACTATTCTGATACTAACATTCCTAAGATGTATAATATTGTATCTCGTCCTGATTTATCTTTTACCGATCTAAACATTGCTGATATGTTTAAAAAAGCTTTTGCTTCTTCTCCAGTAAATTATACTCATACTGCTAAAGATAACCCTTATGATTTTACTGTTGCTAACAGAGAGAAAAACGGTTCTGCAGTTTTAATCCAGCCAAACTTATTTTCTCAAGACGAAGATAATGAAAACGATTGGGTTTGCTCATGCTGTGAAGACATTCATCATATGAGCGATGAAGAACCAATTTGCGATGCTTACGGCAATGATGTATGCAACTCATGCATAAATGATCATTACTCTTTTATTGAGTCTGTTGATAAATACTATAATAACGAAGATCCTAATATAGTTTTTTCTGAATCAGACTGTGAATACTATCATACCCAACATGATACTGTAGCAGAATGCCATATTTGCTCAAGTTGGATAGGCGTTATAGGAAATTCTGAAAATGCAAAAACTGCTTTAGCTAAACAACTTCTACACATTCCTGAATCTGAAGAAGTGGTATGTTCTAACTGCCAACCTGGTTATATAGCAGATAATGAATTAACTCCTACTAACTGTTATGTATGTGCAGCTGTTGCTATTGAAACTAATGGTTGGCAAGAAAGTTATCCTCAGTCTAAGGCCATGGTTGTTTCACCTGATTTAATCTTAGCTCCTAAAGTTATTACCCTTTGTCAATCATGCAATGCTCAGCATTTTACTTGCCCTTGCGGATTGTTGAAGAATAATAATTCTCAATTTGGACCTTGTACTCCCACTATTTTACCTGAAGACACTTCTCTTACTGTAACTCAGTGTTGTGCAGAATGCCTTGGTAATGTTACAGAATCTCCTGAAGGAGAAATGGTAGCTTATTATCAGCCATTCCAAGAACAGTATGTTCAAGTTGCTATTCAGCAATCTGTACACACTTTATCCAAATCTGTTGGAATTAAAAAACATCAAAACTTTTTACAAGCTAACAATCAATCTTTCACTGACCCTTTTTAACAAAATAAAGAAACCCTAAATCTGGAGATTTTATGGACCAAATAGATAATATTACTTATATGGATGTTAAGTTAGAAGACTTAAATTACTTCTGGACTAAATCCGGAGTCCCATGCTTTATGGCAAACAGAGATAACATTGAAGAAGAAATTGAATTTCTTGGTTTCAATATTTATTATCTAATTTGCAATGTTGCTACTGACCGCAAAGTTGAAACAAACGTTTACGATAAGGGCATTACAACTAAGAATGTTTCTTACGTAACTGATCTTTCTACTAAGATTGTTAAGGTTGTTAACAACTTTGTTGGAAGAACTGTTTCTGAAATAGTTGACGAAGACCTCTTTGACTTTGACGTTACTCGTGAAACAGCTGAATACAGTCTTCCTGCCATTCCTCGTGTTATTATTGACAAGCTAGACGAGTTCTTTAGATTGGTTCATGCTCAGCACGGCACTGAGTCAATTGTTCTTTTGACATTTGATCCTCAGTATGAAGGCACTTCTCAAGGCTGGGGCGTTCTTGTTCCAGACCAAGTAAACACTTCTGTTCACTGTAAGTACGATGCGGACAGTATCGTAGATCAAAAACCAGAAGATGTTTTAATTGTTGGTTCTGTTCATAGCCATCCCGATATGGCTGCATATGCATCTGGCACAGATCATGCAGACCAAGCTGATTTTGATGGTATCCATATTACTTATGGATGGCAAAAATCTGTCAATAATGGCGCAACTCAATATCATATTGAAATGCAAATGGCCGGTCATACTTATACCCTTAAGCCAGAAGATGTATTTGAAGATTATATTTTTCTTAAAGAACCCGATCCTCAAGTAGTAGAATGGACTTCTAAAGTAAAAAAAGCACTCCCCCCTATAGCGGGGGGTTCGGTTACTCGGGTGGCGCAGGCGTCTACAACGCAGGCTACAACGCAGGCACAGAGTCTTCCGCAGGCCTCTACTCATCCTGGTATTCGTAACGGAGATCCTCGACTTCAAGAGTATCCAGATCCAAAAGACGATGAACCATATCTCGTTATAGGTGAAGTAGATTCTGCTGGATCTGAATGCCCATCATGTCAAACTGAAGTACTTGCTTATTACGCAAAGAATTTCTATTGTGACACTTGCGATTTGTGCTTTGCTCTTATATCAGATTCTTATGCTGAGATAATCGATAACGCTAAAAAGTATTTAACTGACAGAAATTTAGATCCTAATGTAACTTATTACCTTTGGACTAAAGATGGCAAAGATCAAGATTTGCTTATGCGAATTAAAGAAGTTGATTATAACGATGATGACAGTTCTTTGCATACTTCATTACTTTCTAGTAACGAAGGAACAACTGTAGAAGTTCTTGATGATTATTTCTATGAAGGATTTGATCAGACTAGAACAGTTTGCTGTGACATTCCTTTATCTTTAATTGAACAATGCACCTGTGAGAAGACTGTATATTATGATGATGTAATTGAATTTGATCACACTCATCCATACAACGTGTATGATAATCAGTCAAGTTGCGTTGATTGTGAATTTTATTATTCTCGCAATTGCAAACCTTATTTAACTTCAATTCTTGATTTTGCTATAAGTAAAAGAAAAATTGAAAACCCTATTACTCAATGTCAAGATTATGTTGCTTATGAGCATACTAATAGCTTGGCTTATTACGATTAAGGAATAATTTATGGACCCCAAAAGAGTAGTTCTAGTTGGTGCCGGTGGCATTGGCACCTGGTTAGCAGAAGGAGTCGTAAGACTTCTTGAATGGAAATATCCTGGATCTGCTTTAATAATTGTTGATGGTGACAGTTATGAGCAAAGAAACTTAGAGCGTCAATCATTTACTCAAGTAGGAAACAAGGCTTCAGTTAAAGCTCTTGAGCTAACTAAGCAGTTTAATCAGACTCTTGTTATACCTATTCCTAAGTGGGTTGTTTCAGATGAACATCCTGAAACAGATGAAGAATCTAGCAAGATCAGAGCTACTCAGTTAATTACTGAAGGCGATATTGTTCTTGCTGTTGTTGACAACTTTGCTGCTCGTAAAATTTTATTTGACGCAGCTTCAAAGCTTAACAACGTAGATGTTTTTACTGGTGGAAATGATGATAACCTTTTTGGTAGCATCTATCATTATCGTCGTCGCGATGGCGTAGACGTTACTGCTCATCCGGTAGAAACACACCCAGAATACCAAAATCCACCTGATCGCAATCCAGGTGAAATGTCTTGTCAAGAACGAGCCGAAGTAGAAGGTGGTACACAAATACTTGCCACCAACATGGCTGTTGCTGCAATGATTCTTGGTCGTATTCAATATACTATTGTTTCCGAACAAAATCCAGAACAGTCAGAGATCTACTTTGATTTAGGTCTTGGCATGTCCCAGCCATACAATCGTATGGTTAATCAACAGCAACCCGCTTACCTATAACTAATAAACGGAGATAATAACATGGAAATGAATTCCAACCAAACAAGCACCAGCTCAAGCGAAGGCGTAGCCAACGTTCGTTACGGTGTATACAATCAGCCAGCACCAGTCTCAGGAAAGACTGTTGGACAAGTTCGTGAGCAGTTCAGCAAGCTCTGGGGCATTAGCTCAGACGCTATTGCTTACAAGGGTAAAGACAAGCTCGACGAGAACTATGTCATTCAGCCAAACGACAACGTTGAGTTCCATCGCCGTGCAGGCGAAAAGGGCTAATACCTTTCCTACTATGATCGTGGGGGGGGCTATTAAACTACTTGATAGTTTATTAAACTCTTAATAGAGTGGTCCCCCCCATCATTTTTTATAAAGCCCTTAGATTATTATTTTGATATTCGGAGTACACATGCTCTTTCAGCAAATTCAACTTGGCATTCCTGCCATATGGATTAAAACAACCGACCCCTACAGACTTGAAGAAAACATTATATCTTTTGATAAGCGTACTTATTTTACGATTTCAAAAGATGGATTTTCTCAAAACGTAAACTTTCAGTGGAAACCAGTTCTTGTTTCTATACCTGCGCCTGAAGAAGGCGCTCCACCCATGGTGAAAACAACTACAGATCTTTCATTATCATTTGATTACATGTTTAATTCTCCTGATGTTAAAGATCTTCCTAAGTCTTTTATTTACAATTTAATTGGAGACCCCAAAGCATTTGCTAACGAATTCTCAGGTTTAGTTTCTTCTCTTCATTCTGACTACAGAAAATCTTTTAAATCTGATGACATTTCTCTGATGCCACTTCAGCTAATAGTGTTGAGCGCATCTGATGTTCCAGAGGAAATTGCTCATCTATTTTATGTTCATGAAGATATGTACCCTACTCTTCAAGAACTAAACGAAATTCTTAATCACATACACACTTCAACTAATGGCGAAGTGTTAGATGCTGCTAAGGCTAAAGAAATTTCTAATGCTGGACTTGGCCTTACAGAATCTAAGTTCATCAACCTCTGTCTTATGTCAGTTCTTGAGCATGGGACAATTAGCTCTTCTTATATTTACGAAGCTAAAATGGCTAATGTTAAGAAAAATGGAATTCTTGAAATAATCAAACCTAAGATTACTTTTGATCAAATTGGTGGCCTTGATAATATTAAAGATGTTATTATGCGCAATCTTTATTTTTGGAATAATCCTCAAGAAGCTCAGAAGTTTGGCATTCAGCCTATTCGTCGCATGCTAACTGTTGGTATTCCGGGCACTGGTAAATCTGCTATTTGTGAAGCAACTGCTAGTGCACTTGGTCTTGATCTTGCTCGAACTGGTGTAAGTCAAGTAATGAATTCCTTCATTGGTCAATCAGAACAAAACATGCGTACAGTCTTTCAACAGATTAAAGTCATGGCTCCTCTTTGTGTTTGGATTGACGAGTTCGGTCGAGACATGTCTGGTGGTCAAAGCTCATCTCAAGTAGACGGTGGCACTACCGATCGTGTTCATGGCGAATTTCTTACTGGTCTTCAAGAACTTCCTAATGACGTATTCTTAATGTGTGCTGCTAACCAGCTTAATCATCTTAAGCCAGAAATGCTTCGTGCAGAACGATTCGATAAGATCTTCTTTGTTGGCTTGCCATCATTTGAAGAACGAATTGAAATTATTAAGATTTATCTTCCTGAAGATACGTATGATTATTCTGCTATAGCTCATGCAACTAAGTATTTTACTGGTGCAGAAATTAAATCACTTGTTAAAGAAACAAAATTTAATGTTGTTTCTGCTGAACACCGCATGCTAAATACTGCTGACGTAGTAAAAGCTGCTCCATTTATGCGCAATATTCTTTGGAATAAAGAACGCGAAATGATTAAAGACTTATATCGCTATGCTTATGAAAACTGGGACTGGGCTTCTAGCTTCCAGTACAATGATATAGATGATATACTTGGTAAACAAAAATCTTCTCAAGCCCCTTCATGGGACTTGAAAGTTTAACAATCTTAAACAAGAGGTAATTATGTCAATTGAAGAAAATGTAGAAGAGTTTTTAGAATCACTAGATTCTGATAACCAAGATGATAAACCAAAATACACTAACACACTTTATAAAAAGTGGTTTAAATCTAAATCTCAAAGTGGTTTTGTTTCTATTCGACCTTGGTTTCAAGGTATGAAATTCTCCATTGACATTGGCAAGACCAATGCTTCTGGAAAACTTGAAAGTAACACTAATTGTTTTGTTGATGCCATTGACTTTGCAGCCTATCTTAAAGCAATAACTAATGGAACTGCTGCTCTTAACTTTCCTGCCAATGAGCGACTTGGCCTTGCTACACCTGAAGCATATGTTTCTTACGGTGGAACAATGACTGCTGCTGGTCAATCAATTAGTAGAATCTTTAAATGCCAGTATTGGCAATCAGGTGACAATGTAGATACTTCTGCATTCATCTGGAAAGCCGGTCATTTTAAAGCTCGCAAGTCTGACAGTGGTGCATTCATACCTGATATGAAATCACCTTTATCTGTTGACTCTATTAAAGTAACTCGTCAAGATGTTGTAAGTATTTCTTATTTACTAGATCTTTCTTTGGTTTCTCACGTTACCAACAACACAGAATGGTATGATGCGTAATGTCAGATGATTCATTATTTGAAGGAATAAACGATATAGATTTGCTTAGAGAACAAACTCAGCAACTTATTATATCTATGTCTGCTAAAATAGATGAAAGATTTAAAGAATTTGATGAGTCTATCGAGAACTTAGAAAAGCAGATTGCTACTTTAATTCTTGGTTTTGGTGAGCAAGCAGTTAATATGGAAGGCCTTATAGCCCAAATTAAATTTGCTTCTCCTGAATCTCAAAAAATATTTATGGACACTATAGCTCAAAGCAGAAAACAAATGCTTGAAGCCATGAAAGAAGGAGCCGGTGGTCTATTGGCTGCAGAAAGTCCAGGAGTTGCCTCAGCCATTGAGAGCCTGGCTGACGAAAAGTTATCTGACGGAACCGATCAATAACGTTTCTGTTTTATTTGTAGAATCTGAAAACTTTAATATATTAAACAATTTTTATTTTTTACACAAAATATATCCAATTGCAAAACAAGTGCATGACGAAATACATTCGTTGCATTTGTCATCTTTGCCACTTCTTGATTCATTACAAAATAATACCTTATCTTTTGAATCTATACTTACGGAGACTTAATGTTACCTATATACCAAATGCCTTCTACTGGATTTGCTAATGAACATCTAGATGATATTCTTGATTCTATTGATGATTATTTGTATCCAGTAAATACTTTTATTGCTTATCATCTTCTTAACAAGAATTATTCTTATCTTAAGACTTTGCCTAAAAGTTCTGAAATAAGCGTAGAACGGTATGCTCAATTAACTTCTGAATTGACACTAAGTCAAACAGTTATTGCACGCGCTTTTGCTAATGATCTTTTTAACACTCAGCATATCTCTTATGCTTTCATTGGATCAAAGAAATTATTTAAAACATTAGCTTTTAACTCATTTCTGCCTAGTGATTACAACACTATAATTGCAGAGTTAACTGCTAACAACTATATCAAAATAGTTGGCCAAGGATCTGGCTCTGTTGTTCTTTTGAATACACATAAATTAGACCAACCTTTTGTTGTTCATTCTTTTAATAATTCTGATTCTTTTCATTCTTCTATATCTTCTTTTATTGATTCTTTTAATCTAACTAAACTTGATAATCAGTACCTTTCAAATCTTTTATCTGAAAAAGATATATATATAAATTCTCTTCTTGAAGAAATTCAAAGACTTAAAACAGAGAATTATCAAGTTTCTCAAATGACTTGGAGATAATTAATATGACAACTACAACATCAGCAATAGATCTTCTTTTAAAAAGTATAAAAGATCCCAAAAGCAACGACTACGAATTTGCCAATGAGATTTCTAAAACTCTTTTAACTTCTTGTTCTCATTACACTTCACCTTCTAATATCAATCCAGCCACTTCTTACGCTTATGCTAACAACCCTGGTATATTTTCTTGCTCAGTCCCTTCTCGTAAAAATAATGATGATTCACGTCCTTTATCTTGCGTTTATCCAATGGAGCAAAACAACTGCCCTCTCTACAAACCAGACTTTTCTGTTATTCGCAAAGTAAGAAATGCTGTAGATGTAGATACTGATTATTATCTTTCTAGATTTCGTTCTTATGATGGAACTTATTATTATAAAATCTACGATAATAATTTAAATGTTTATTCTGAACTTAAATATTCTCAAATTCAAATTGAAAACGATAACTTAAACATAGAAGCTAATGCTCTCTTCAACAGGTTTTTGATTGATCTTTCCATACAATTTACCGAAGAAGAAATTGCGCAAGATGCTATGTTTATTCCTGTTCAGAAAGAAACAAACTCTTATTTAAAGACTCTTGTTTCTAAGGAATAATGCCATGAACTCTATTGATTTTTACGACTATAATTATTCATTATATATCCCTGAAAATATTTTTAATCTTACTCACCAAGCAACTCCTAGAGTAGTTGAAAACGATCTTTGGATTAACTATCACGTTAACTTTTTAGATACTTACAAACTTATAAATCAACATTATGAAACTACTTCTACTACAGATTATTCCTTGCTTCCCCTAGCTGTTAGGTACTCATCTCCAGATGGAAAAATGCACGTCATAGAACGTCCTCCATTTGAAATAGAAGTAGACTTTTCTACCTCAACTTCTTATCGTCCTAGAATTTCTCCTAAGTTTTTACAATCTGTGAAAATTTGGATTCCATGGACAGTTTCTGTTATATCTACCAATTATCAATCTCATTCATTTAGCAGCACTTTTGGTTTTCATTTATATTTTAATGATAAGCCTCTTCAGTCTCTTGATGATGTGTTGGTTCCTTGCTACCTTCCAAATTCTAGTGGTGGAAATATTTGCATGGGTCAAGATTCTCTTATAGCTACTCAACTTATTCAAAACGGTTCTTCTATTACCGACGTTTATAATCATATTTTTAATTCTTATTTTGGTGGATGGAATTGTGATTTATCTCCTCATATGTTTAATCAAGAATACTTTGCTCCTATAATTGATAGAATATCTGCTTCTTCTAAAAAAAATGCTGCTATTCTTGCTAATATGGGCTATAGATACAACACAGCAAAGTATTTTAAAAGCTTATTGTTTCTTTTGTCCAATACTTCTTTAGAAGAACATATTGGTTATATTACTTATACTAAACAAAACACTTCTCATTATCCAACTTTAAAACACCATTTAAAAAAGTCTAATTCTAATTCTTCTTCTTCTTCCTTAATACCTCAAACTTATTCAAATGCAGTAACTCCTTGGGCTAAAATAGCAAAAGTTTTATCTGCAGTGTATTCTCATTATCCTTCTTGTTCTTTAGAAACAAATTATAGAGTAGTAGTTAAAAATTATCAACCTTCTTCTATTGCTAATTATATTTCTAATCCATATATTATTTCTTCTATATATAAGTCTGTACTTCTTAATTATGAAGATCCTAATAAAGATTTCTTTAGTGAATTTCAACATGATGAAGTTGCTTCCTATATCCAACAATCGGAGATTGTTTAAATTATGTTAACTCCTGCTGATTTTATATTTAATGAAGATTATTCTTCTTCTTACATTGAGCTTAATTATAATATTTTAGCTTTTCCTGATCGATACGCTTCTTATGCTGTTTGTGATTACTTATTAAAAGTATCTAATGAATCAGGAATTTCTTCTAAAAAAATAACCACTTCTCCTATTATTGATACTGAATTTCAAAATATATCTTTTGCTGAAAATGCAATAGAACAACTTAATTTAGCTACTGCTTCACGTTCTGTTGATGAAGATGAATCTCTTTTATTTCCCGGTGTAAGACATTTGTCTCCTGGAATTATATTGTTTGAACGCCCTCCAACTTATAAAGTTGTTTCAGCATACAACGATTACAGAGATCAAATAAGTACTCAAACTGGCACATCTGAATACTACCTACCTATTCCTTGGCAGGTATATATTGCTATGTACAATCCAGAAGATATGAGACTAGTTTCTGTTAAAATGTTTTTTGCATCTAATTCTTTGTCTTCATTAGATCAAACTATATATTCTCCACCATTGTATAACTTTTATTCTAACGGCACATTGTGCAGACCTTTCTTTAGTAGTATGGAAGATATTGAAAAATATCCTAAAGATCTTTCTGGAGTTATGGCTTCTGCTTACGATTGGATTTGGAACAGTGGTTTTAACTTTGACATTACCGAGGGTATATCTTTCTTCTTGCATACTAACAAGTATGAACAATTCGAAAAATATTTAAAACCAGAAACTAAAGCAAATTTAACATGGTTGCAAAATCATCCCTTGCAAAACCTTCCTTCTAATCTTCCTATTCAATGGCATGTTCCCTTTTTTAAATGTTGGGAAGAAATTCCTCTTTCTGAAGTTTCTTCATTAACTTGGAATCCTTTTACTGATACAGATTTTTATTACCAACATTTAATGAATGTTAGAGAACATTTAATTAATGATTTTTGCAATAACTTTGATATTGTAATTCATGAAGACCATACCGAAGACGAAGATCACAATGACTATTGCCCAGATAACTGTAGTTATGTTCATGAAATTCACGAATCACAAGCTTATTTAACCTTTGTTTCTAAGCGTCTTTCTTTAGAAGACCGAACTCTACTAAAAGCCTTAGAAGCTTCTGTTAAGTTTTTAAAAACCAATAGAATAAATGTAAAACCAAATTCTTATGTTCAATGCAAAAGAATGTTTTCTAATATTCTTCAAAATTCTCTTGTTACGTCTTGACTTTTATATACCTTTTTGCTATTATATATAATCTAAACTTGAAAAGGTAATTTAAATGAGTAAAAACAAATCATCTCAGCCTTCTTTTAATAGATCTGAAGTAGCTAAAATTCTCAATGTTTCCACATTGACTATTGCTAACCGAGAAAAAAACAAGAAGTATCCCAATCCTAGAAGAGATTTAAATAATTATAGAATTTATACTATAAACGATGTTTTAAATCTTCAACTGGTAACTTATAATCACGTTGATCCAAAGCCAATTATATCTGTTTTGTATGACAAAGGTTACAAAGATACTAAATATCTTGGTCAGATAATTGACGAAGCTTTATCGAATAGGGTGACTACTAATGTCAACAGAAGATAATAAAGACCAGCAAGAACAAGAATATGCCGAAGGGTTTAAACTCCTTGAGGATATTCCCGAAGGCACTACCACTGATGTGGTTACAGATCTTAAGATGGGAATATATAATTTATATCTTAATCTTTTGAACTACCTTATGGTAGAATATGGTTCAGTAGAAGCTGTTAAGATTTCTACTGGATTTTTAGATCAAATATCTAATACATTTAAAGATACATTAAACAAAGAATAATTGGAGACAATAGAAATGATAGATCCACGTAACAACGTAATATTAACCGCAGGCATTGTGTCTGACCCTGAAGTAATTGCTAATGGCAATATCGCTAAGTTCAGAATTGCCGTTGATTTTGCAGGCAGCGAAAAAGGTGCAGGCGTAACCTCAGGATACTTTGATGTTACATACTATCTTAAAGATGGAACAGATTTTGCAACTAAGAATGCTTCATTTGTTTCTAAACAACTTAGCGAAGGCAAAATGAAAAAGGGTTCACAAGTTCAGCTTGTTGGACGCTTAGTTCAAGAGCGTTGGCAGCAAGAAGGTTCAGCTCGTTCAAAGATTGTTATTGTTGCAGAAGCTTTAACTTATGTTGGTTCTTCTTTCCAGAAGTCTGACACTGCAACCGCTACAAGCAGTCAAGCTAAACAGGGTGGTTCTGCTAACTCTGTTCCGGATGAGTTCTAATTCATTTGACGCTTCCTTAGTAGAAGAAATTATAAACGAAGCTTTATCTGAATCTCCATCAGTCGAAAGATCTTATGGTCAACTCGGCTTTATGGAGACAGATATAGTTTCTAATATATTCTCGGCAATTGATAAAAAATTGCCAAATGCAGATGTTGCTGACATTATCAAAGAGGCAAGAGTTTCTTCTAATTCTTTAAAAAATTCTTTAAAGATTACAGACCTGCATACGGTTACTCACAATTGTAGGAAGTGTCAATTCTCTTCTACTCCAGTTCTACCAAAATGGAATGTTAATAACCCTGACGTTTTATTTATTTTTGAAACTTCTTATTTAGATCAGGCTTCTTCTGATTTCTTTATATCTTCTTTAAAAGAAGTAGGCTTTTCTTCCGATAAAGCTTGTTTAACATATCTGTTAAGATGCCCTACTAGAGAAGTAGATCAAAAGTATATAGACAACTGTTTGCCATATCTTCATAATGAGATTCATATTATGAATCCTAAAATTATATGTCCAATAGGAAATACTGTTTTATCTAATCTTTTTGGCACTGATGTCAAAATGAAAGATTATAAACAAAAACTTAATTGGCTAGGTAGTTGGCCAATTTACCCATTGTATTCTCTAAATTATGTTTTAAAATCTGGAGAATCTGCTCAAGCTTCCTTTAAGGAAGATATCTTACAAGTGTACCAATTTATATATAAGAAAGGCAACAAAAATGGAGCTCATATACCTGAATGATAGAACTATAGATTCTATATCAGACAAAGAGATGTCCAAGTTTCAAGAGGTCGTTGCCAGCGACATTAAATCTCCTGAAACTTCTGATGAAGTTAAATCTTATCTTCACTCTCACCTTGAACTTTGGCACTACAGCCTTCAATTGGTTAGAAGAGAAATTGAACTTCAATTATCGTGCCAAAAAACTAAAGTTGAAATGCACAAAAACAATCTAAGAAAAAACAATTCACAATATTCAGAATCTGAAGTTTTAGATTATGTTAATAAACAAAACAACTGGAGAATGACAGCCGTAAAGTTTCTTTCTAATATTGAAAGAAGAACCCTTTATGTTAAGTTGTTATTGAAAAATAAATAATATGGCTATTTCTATAGAAGCACTGCAGTCTTTAGATTCTTCTTTTTTTGAAGAAGATTCTTATGAGTTTTTAATATTTTACCAGTTCTATAAAGAATGGTTAGTATACGACTCTAAGGAACTATCTCATGAACTTGTTGTTTCTTTAGCAAATAATTTTATGAACTTTCATGGAAAGATTCCTTTTCCTGAAGATATTCTTAATGATTCATATTGGAGTGCAGTTCCATTAAATTCTTTTAGATTTAAGTTATTAGACAATTTAAAATGTGGCCTAGTAGATCCTACTGACCCTGACCCTGGTTATATTGTTGAAGGTTCATGTTGGACTAATGGATTTGTTTATGTTGTTAGAGAAGACAAAACTATTCTTCAAGTTAAACTATTTATAGACTCTAACACTCATAGCAATTATGGATACCCGTAGCGGTGATATAATTGTCTAATGCCTCTGTAGTTAAATGGATATAACATGGGACTTCTAATCCCCCGTTCTAGGTTCGATTCCTAGTGGAGGCGCTACACATATTATACGGAAAGTATTATGGAGACATTTAGACTACACAACTTTAAAGATAGTAGCGTTTTACACGCTGCTTCTTGGAATACTGAGACAAAAGATCTTATCGTTATTTTTCGATCAAGAGCAGTTTGGCTTTATCGCCAAATTCCTGAAACTATTTATCAGAACTTTATAACTTCTTCTTCTTCTGGTAAATTTTTCAATACAGACATAAGAGATACTTACCCTTCTCTGTGCCTGTACAAAGAGGGTGTTACAGTTGTCCAAACGTAGAAAAAACAAAAGTAAAACTTATCAAAAACAGCAAAAATACTATTCCTATCAGACTAAAGATCCTAGGCAAATTAAAGAAATAGCTTTAAAAGTATTTGGTTCTTTATATTATAATCCTAAACAAGACTCTATTTAAATTGTTTTTGTTCAAGATATGTAGTATAATCCTTTTGCCCGTATTTATAAACAAGGATTTATATGACTACAATAATTGGAGTTCAAGGTGACGGTTTCAGTATCATTTGTGCAGATTCTAGAATATCCTCTATGGACGATGGCGGTTTCGCTTCTCAAATAACTACTTTAGGTAAAAATTCTTCTAAAGTTGCTATTAATGGTAGATATCTTTTAGGTGCTGCTGGAGATGTTAGGGCTATAAATATCCTGCATCATGTTTTTCAACCACCAATACCACCACCGGGCATAACAGATTCTAAGTTGGACCAGTTTTTTACTAGTAAGTTCATACCATCTCTAAGAGCTACATTTGAAGTTCAAGGTTATGCTGCACCAGAAAGAGATGAATCAAGCCATATAGCTGAGCAAGGGTCTACGGTGATTTGTTCAATAAATGGCTCCATCTATGTTGTAGATGGTGATTACTCCTGGACATCTGACGTGAGTGGCCTCTATGCGCTCGGTACAGGCGCTTCTTATGCTTTGGGGGCTATGTCTATACTGTTTCCTAAAAAGGGCATTCCTAACATCCCTCAAGCTAAAAGCCTGTGTCTTAAAGCTATTGCCGTTTCTGCAAAATTTGATCCTCACACTGGTCCCCCTTACTATTGTTATGTACAGGAAGAGACATAGAACGGAATAATAATGGATTTTGATAAACTTACATGCGCTTCATGTGGCATCGAATGGAACCGTCAGAAAACTAGAGGAAGAAAACCTAAAGTCTGCCCAGACTGTATTATTAAGTCTGTAGAAGTTCTAGAAGAAGATCCGATAGAAGATATTCCTTTGTCTCCAGAACCCCGTCGTGCTAAAACTAAATACCCTCCTAACACAAAATGGTTGTGCCGTTCTTGCCAAGTAACTGTTAAAGTATGCGTTGGCATAAACGATGAGCCAACACACAAGTGTCAAAAAAGACTTAAAAAAGTTTTCCCTCTAGAAAGAGTTTAATATTTTAATGATTAGTTCCATTTGGCCTATGCCACAAAATTTAAAGGTATCAAAAAATGAAAGCTCTAATGCTGTCAAAATTACTCAATCTACTCAAGATTCTTCTATCACTAACGACACTGATTTTGAAAATTTCATTACCTCAAAACAAAAGTTTATTGTTGAAAGTAATTTAGACCCTAAAATTAAAAATGAATTAAAAGCTGCTCTTGATGATTTAGCTAAATTTATTAATCATAATCAATTAAAATATAAAAACATTCAAATAGGTTTTGCCGTAGACAGTTTAGAAAACATGAGCGAATTAGCTGTTATTCAACAAGGCTTTCAAGAACAGTTTATTGACCAATCTCAACAACAATTGAATTATAATCCAAAAGGTCAAATTCCTTTTCCTAAGCAACAGTCAATTCCTACTGTTGATTTAGACGATTCGTTTTAATATTATGAATTTTGACGAATGGATTAGAATAGGCTTAGATAACAATTGGTGTGGACCAGCTGTATGCTATACTCATGACAGCTTTCCTATGACCGAAGAAGAAGATAATCAATTTGCTGAAGGATCAGATCCTTGTATGCATATGATTCGTCTTTACGAGGACACGGAGCATAAACTAAACGTTGAGAGTGCACACTCTCCTTCTATGTGGAGAAAACCCTATGAGCCAAAGTAAAGAAGACCTTTTAGCCTGGGTCACTAAATGCCCTGAATGCGCTGTTGCCAAAATTGAGATTCTTCAAATGGATCTTGATGAATGGAAATTAATTGCTCTTCATCGTGAGCAAGAAATCCATAGACTAGAAAATGCTTTAGCTCGCGGTTACACCTGATTAATTTAATGGAGAAAAATATGAAATCTTTAGTTAACGCTATAAATAACTTAGCTAATTCTATAAGCAAACTTGCTGATAGTAGAAAAACTATTATCCCTAAACCTGCTCCTCAGACAACAACCTCTAATCCTTATACTGGTTCTGTTACCATTACTTCTTCGTATGCATCTAAAGATACTGAAGGTTGGTTTAGTTTAACCCCTGCTGAAAAAGAACAGCTTTATTATATTTATAAAGCTCTTGCAACTAAAGCTATAGATCCTAATTATACTAGTGCTGATATTGCTTTTACTAAAGTTATGGATAGCCTTAGTACACATTGGCCTTCTTTGCATGCTCCTATTCATAAGCTTATTTCTTTAAGAAAAAGATCTATTCAAGATAAGTACAATAAGAGAATTAATCCTTCTTCTAAAGAAATATGGGACTTTCCACATAACCACGATCTATCTTGATATGAGAAGAAATATATCTTCTGAATCTAAAGATAGATTGATTAGAACTTGGGGCCCTGAAGTAATACTAGAGTGTTCTTGTGGACAAGTACCAGCACATTCTATGTGGGGACAATATTCAAACCCATCCTGTCCTGTATGTAAACAGAGATGTCAGGTGATAAGCCAAGAATGGGGAGTTCCATCTGATGGATCATAAAGAAATGCGAGATGCCATGATTAGAGCACTAGACGAAATACACAATGATTTTTGCAATAACTGCAAGAATCCATTTAATGAAAATCAAGGTGGATACACCGATCTTATCACAGTTAATAAAATGTACAAAGTATGGTATTGTGATGATTGCTTTGAAGTAGTTGAAGACGAAGATGATTATTTCAAAGATTAAAAACCGCAAAAAACACAAAGTTGTATTTAGACTTCAGTCTAATGATAAGAAGATTTGTACTGTTAAGTTTAATGATAGAGACTTTTTAAGAATAACACTTGCAGCTATGTCTGCAGACATTACCGTTGAAGAGTTCTTTGTCCGTATAATAAAAGATTTAGGAAAAAAATGACACATCATAATCCAATTACAGAAGTAATTAAAAAATTAAAGCGTCATCCTATTAATCAAGATCAACCTGATCTTACTCAATCTGAAACAATAGCTAATCAAAGACAACTTATCAAATTCTGGGTAGATCAATCTAAAAAATTAGAATTAGAAAACGAAGCACTTAAGCTTCAAATAGCTACTTTGCGTGAAGAATATAATTATACAGAAATTGCTGAATAGCATTTAAAAGGAAATAATCATGACACAGCCTAAATGGACCGATAAAGACGAGCAAGGTAATTACGTGCATTTCTATATGCGACACGAAGTCCTTGATCACGGAAGAACCGAAGAAGAAGCTGAAGCTATTGTAATTAAGTACTTTGGTCCATCTCCAAAAGATGATAAATAAAAATAGTTTTTAAAATACCTATATAGGGTAAAATTGGAAAAAAATTTTTAGCCCCAATTCCCTTTTAGGTTTTTCTTAGCACCTGGGAATTTAAATCTTTTTTTCTAGTACAAAATAGAACTATATTATTTGATTAGCTCCTTGAGCTATCTTTCCAGCAAGAAGTTTTAATCCTGGTGCTGCTCTTCTAGCAGAAGAACTAATTGCTCCACCCATTCTTTTTGCGTCTTGTCCATACTTTTTCATTTGAATCTTGCTACCCATGCCCATCATTTGAAGAGTTTCATGAGCTCCAACATAACTAAGCCCCATCATGCCTGTCATTTTTGTAGCGGTACCAGCTATTCCAACTGGTCCACTATCTCCACTTGCACTGCTTGCTACATGTCCTCCAGCTATCATTCCACCACTTGTAGCAATTATTTTCATATCATTTTTAGATAGTTTAATTCCCATAATGACTCCTGTTTAAACTATTATATATAGTAATATTTTTTTATTTCTAGGCCCTTAAATTGCCGAAAATTATCTCATTACTCTAGCTGCAGTTTCTCCTGCCTCAATCACTTTAGCCAATGTACCCCTGCTCATAACACCGATCCTTCTAGTCACCCTTTGTACAGGACCTGCACTTTCAGTTATCTCATCTGCAGCAGAAGATACTTTTGCACCAAGCGTGCCAAGAGCTGTTCTTGCTGCTATGATCGGCTTTCTAACGAATTCATCAAAGATATCAGCACTCCCTACGGGGGTCATATCGACTGCGCCGGAATATCTAACTGAAGAACCTATTGCAGTTCTTGGTATTGAAACAGACACATTACCTGCGTCTTCCACAGCATTTCTATAGGGGTGTACTTGGCCAGAAAGTGCAACCTTTTTTCCCGTAGCTATTGTATCTGTTATGGTTGATTCAACTTCGCCTAATGCTTCAATTGGTTTTCTGCCGGATATATTGCGATCTCCTCTTTGAAGGCTAGTATTTAATCTCTGACGAAACATAGAATTTTTTGACCCACCATATCCTAGGCTACCTACCTCTATGTCATCATGGATTATTGGATCCATCATACTTGAGTCCACTTCATATGCGTGTAAGAAAATTTCAGTTCCAGAAGGATAAACTCCCATTCTTTCACGAGCAGAAGATAGGGTTCCAGCATGAAAGACTGAGGCAGCGTCTTGTTGAGATTCTCCGCTTAGAAAATCAGTAACTCTTTTTATATGAAGGCTGTGCCTTTCTGCAAAGGGTGTACCTTCAACCCTTTCACTAATAATCTTCAAAAGTGTTTCTGGATTTTTTGCAGCTTCCAATTCTTCTGTTTTAATAATTCCTGCATTAAATAAATTATCTATAGCCTGCTTGACTTGAGGATGGATCATTAAATGAGGTGCTATTGGAGATGTAGAGGCATGATAAAAGAATACTTTTTTACCTCTTTGTAACGGATGCAAGGCTTCAGCTTCAGAAAACTCATCTGGGTTTGAAATTCTACCAATGTCTTGCAAGAATTTTTCTATAGGTTTTGTATCTAACTCTGGAACAGGTGTAGGTACACGAGGATTTAAGTTGGGATAAACAACATCATTTGTAAATGTTTGTGACACACCGGCTAGCTGCAGCCTCTACAGCAGTTTGTGAACTTTGTAATTCACTATGTATAGACTCTAGCATTCCCGAAAGCCCAAGTGGACCAAGATCACCTATGCCTAGACCCTTCTTTAATTTATCAAAGAAGCCCATTTAGAATAATCCCATGCTATGACCTAGCACTCCAGCAGACACAGCTCCGAGCCCTATAACAGCAGCAGCTCCATAGCCGGCCTTACTCTTTCTTAATAGAGTAACGCTTTCTGATAGGGCTTTGTCTGCCCTTCTTGCAGCTCCAGATGCTGCAGTTGTGGTTGAAAGATGACGTGTTCCAAAATCTTTAGCTTTTCTAGCTACTCTAGCTGCGTCTTCTTCTAGGTCTAGTGCTGTTCTTTTTGCTGCGTTTGACTTGCCCATATTCCTAGAAATGCCACTCCTACCAATGGCAGCAATGCCGCCTCCTAAGGCCATGATTCCTGCTCCTGCAGCTATTCCTCCCATAGAACCCTGTTGAAAACCCCCTACCATAGTTAATGCACCAGCTGCAACTGTTCCGTAACCAACGTTTCTTGGCTTCTTAAATAAGTCTGCTCTATTTGCAAGTTTTTTAGAGGCTTTCATGGCCTCATCTGCACTATCTAAACTAGAACGGATAGCACCAGAGACCTTATTGCCCTTAGACATGGCTCCAAGCATCCCTGCGGCTCCAGTAAAGCCCACAGCTGACACTCCTGCCCCTATTGCAGCTTGACCATAATCCCCCTGTTGAAACTGTTGATAGCTATAAGCTGCTCCACCTACACCTACTGCACCAAGACCAATTCCACCTTTTTTAAATCTGCCACTAGTTTTTTCTATAGCAGTGGCCCCACGTCTTGCGACTTCAGCATTAGATAAAGATTTTCCACCGCCACGAGCAATTTTATAAGCTCCAGCTCCGAGGCCAATACCAATAGTTCCTGCTCCAAGTGCATCTGCATATCCGCCTTGGCTATTCCTATTATAAGCATAACCCATAGCTCCCACACTGCTACCGGCTAGTATGCTTGCAGAAATTCCTCTTACACTAGCCATAGTTTCTCCCTTTGGGTTATTATTCTATAATAGTACTCATCTTTTATGTTTTTTTTATGATACAATTTGATTGCTTTATATCCACAGGTTAGCAGCCTAGACCTTAAATCGCAGGAAAATAATGGGAATGTTTGATTACTTTAAAATAGATTATCCACTACCAATTCCAAGTTATATACCTGAAAAGTATGTCCCTTATATACAGGCAGCTTTCAATCAAGATGAGTTTCAAACAAAGGACTTAGATTGTTTCTTGGATCGATATTATATTGACAATGCTGGTAGAATATATGCTTCTAATCTTATTGACTTTGAGGAAGATGTAAGATCAACTTATGAAAAAATATATTACCATGGTCACATTCAAGTTTACATGGGTATATACTTAGACCCTGATGCCCCTGGCACTAAAGTTAATACATATGACTTATGGTTAAAATATGACCTTAAATTTACAGATAGTCTTTTGGTCAGTGCTACCATGCTATCTCCAACGAAAGAAGAAATAGATGACTTACACTGAAAACTACAAGCAGGTTTATGCAGCGATTTCTAAAGCAAATCTACCACACGAAAAAACTCACAAGGCTGCTCTTCGTATAGCTGACGCAATGAATGATATATTCATTTATACTAAGGTGCAATTTCCATTTATAATGGATGAGATAATGGACATAGTAGAAGAGTTTACTGCTACAGTAAAACTAGGTGGTTATGATCTAGATGATAAGAATTAATTTTGCAGGGGTAGTTAATAGGGTCCAATAAACCCTCCACCTTTGCATTAATCCTATCAAAAAGAAAATCATATTCAGTATATCCATGGTATACTAGTACCACCTATGCGGTTGTAACTTAACAGTAGAGTACGTGCGCTTCCGACCCACGGTGTGAGGGTGCAATTCCCTTCAACCGCTCCAATCTAATAATCAAGAAAGTAATACAGTGAATAAAAGAGTATTTTTAACAGGAGCAGGTGGTTTCGTAGGACACCACACTCTAGAACATATTTTTAAAACAACAGACTGGGATGTCGTCATTAGCGATTCATTCCGTCATCGTGGAGTAACAGATAGAATTACCTCCATTAAATCTTGGGAAGAAAACAAGCACAGAGTTAAATTAATTACTCATGATCTTACTGTTCCATTTTCTGATGTAATGATTAAAGACATGGGTCATATTGATTATATTATTTCTATGGCATCTGATTCACACGTAGATAGATCTATTACAGACCCAGCACCATTCATCATGAACAATGTAGCATTGGTCGTTAACATGCTAGAGCTTGCACGCAAGATTAAGCCAGAAGTATTTCTACATGTCTCAACAGATGAGGTTTATGGTCCTGCTCCCAAGGGATATGCCCACAAGGAATGGGACACTATCCTGCCATCTAATCCATACTCAGGCTCTAAAGCTGCACAGGAAGCTGCTTGTATCTCATATTGGAGAACGTTTGACGTTCCAGTAGTCATAACTAACACCATGAATATTATTGGTGAGCGTCAGGATCCTGAGAAGTTTATTCCAAAGATCATGTACTGTCTTGAAAAAGATGTACCAATGACAATCCATGGCACTCCAGATAATATTGGTTCACGCTTTTATTTACACGCAAGAAATCAAGCAGATGCTCTCGTCTTTATTCTAAAGAATCTACCTGCTACACATTATCCAAACTCAGATCGACCAGATAAGTATCATATTGTGGGCGAGAAAGAGATTAATAACCTTGAGATGGCTCAGCTTGTAGCTAAGTACTGGGGCAAGGAATTGAATTTTATATTCGAGGACTTCCATACCACAAGACCGGGACATGACCTACGCTATGCCCTTGACGGAAAGAAGCTTGCTGATGCTGGATGGGTTGCTCCAATGGCACTGGAGAGATCTTTAGAGCTTACAGTTGAGTGGACTAAGGCTCATCCTGAATGGCTGTGGAGAGATTAACGAAATAGTCTACCAAAATTAGTACCTCTTAAAGCTTGAACAGCTGAGGAACCAAGTTTTCTTGAAGCTTTAGTGCCAGCAGCAACTGCTTCGGATACTGCAGATGTGCTTTGAGGAACTCTTTTTGAGACTCTTGGAGTTCCGAAGAATTGATTCCGTCATTCTCATAGTCTGGTTAGATGGACTAGTAGCAGTAGCACTAGAAACAACTGCACTTACACCCTGACCAGAGGGTGGTGTATCAATCATGGGTGCTATATCAATTACTCTTCCAAAATGATCTATTTCAGGTGCTAATGTTCCAGTTTTTAATTCTATATAAGCTCTTTGATATCCAACATTAGGTATTTTTACTGCACTTTTATTTCTTGTTAGACTTTCTATTCCGAGTTTTATAATCTGTTCTCCTCGAATAGCCGGGGACATTTCCGCTTTACATATTCTGTGGTAGTTTCTTGTTCCCTTACTCTTTTACGAATTGCTCCGTAAATATGCCTGTTTGAATTCTTTCAAAGATTTTCCATCCATACTGTCGGGAAGCGATAAAATAGAGTCTTCCATTCCAACAGCAAATGCCGCGCCGCTAAAATCTAAAATAGATTGCTTAGAAGCTTCAAAGAATTGTTCTACTGCCTCACTAGTCATAGATTCTCCTTTTTCGCCCATTAACAAGCCGGAATCTGCTAATTGAATTAAAGTTGATTTAGCTTTACCAAGCACACCACTTGAATATCCAGTCCAAGCACTTGGTGCAAAATAACCTACCCCAGCAATTTTACTTATATTTTGAACTAAATCTTCAACATTTCCAGATCTTAAACTGATTAAATTTCCACCAACTTCAGCAGTTACTTCTTCGATAACTTTTTCGTGCATAAAAGTTCTTGCGCCTTGTAAAATTTCTTGAATTTGTGGAGAATTAATTGACAGTTTTAATTTTGGATCGACAGATGTAGAAAGCCTTTGTGCTATTTTTTTACTTCGATCTTCTTTTAAGGTGTAAGGAGTTCTGTCAGATATTTCTTCTTCGGTTAATCCTTGTGATTTTAAAAATTTTTGGTATCTAGTCATAAGAGCAAAGCGCTTACGAAAGATACTATTAATATGAGATTCTCTATCGGGAGTCATTAATGATACAATAGACTGCTCGAGATTTTGCTTAAGTGTTTCGTTTCTTGTTCCGGCCTCTGCTGTTAACACGTGAGTTAGTTCATGTCCAGTAATTTTTACTTCTCTTTCAATATCTGGAACTGATCCAGCTTTAGGACCTCCAATCCCACCACCAGGCGGTTTTGTCATATTAAGATGAAATATTTCTTGAGGGTTAGGAATTGAAATTTTTACTTTTCCACCTACTGTTTCTCCTGGAATAGGATCACCAGAAAAAAGTTTAGTTTTTTGCCTTACGTCTCCTGTTAATGCCTCCATTACATCTTGATGCGTGGTTGTAGCGCCGGCGTTTTTCGGAACTTCATTAGGATCAAGAGCCATTTGAAAAGCTGCTGTGTCCATGGTACTAAGAGACCCAAACATTCCAAAAATTTGATCTATGGAATCATCCCATCCTTCCGGGCTTGTAAATGCATAGATAGATTTTCCAAATAGCTGTCCATAAGATGGAAAACTTTGGTTTAAAACTTGACCTACACTTAATGTTCCAGACCCAAAAGTTTTTGCTGCTCTAGATGGACTTAATGATCTTGTAGATTGAACATTTCTTATTGTTGCTATAGAGTTTTCTAGCCTAGCTTTTTTAAGGCGTTCAGTTAAATTTTGTATCGAATCACGGTATGGGCCCTGTTCTATAAATGGAGATACCCTTATATAATCATCAACATTAAATGTTCTATTTTGCGTCATATTGCCACCAATTCGAAGGTATTTGCAGTAATTTACTTACTATATACTAATAGTAACCAATATGTGGAGGTATGTTATGGCCGGTAAAAAACCAGCAAAAAGAAATGTGACAACTACAAAGGAAGTTAAAAAAGAACTTCCCGGAAAAGCTATAATGTATTATGGTGTTCCAGATAGACCATTCGTTTGTCCTTCTTGCAAAAGAAGTTTAGTCAAAGGTATAGTATATGAAGACAATAGCTCTATGTATTGCTGCAGGACTTGTATCCCAGCTAAAGAAACCGCATCAATATAATCTTAATTAAAAGGATTAAACCATGGCAAAACAACCAGTAGATCTATTTCAGGTTGCACTAGGGATGGATCCCCGTTTTGGGGAAAACTTACCTAAAGATGTAGCTGATGCTTTTGCTAGTGGAGATGTAGCTAGAGTTTTTAGAACTGGAAGTGCAACTCATAGTCCAGCGACAAGAGGTCCGTCAGCAAAAACGGATTTAACACCTTCGAGAAGGGCTAATATACATGGGGAACATAGTGGCTCCATATATGTTCAGACTCACAGTGGAAGAACTGCAAGGTGGAAACTCCCAGAAATAGCTCGAACATTAGATGATGGTTCAACTGACGCTGCTTGGAATGCCAACCATGGAGCTGGTAGTTTTTTTGACAATGCAATGGGCGTACACCTAGACGACCCAGATGTTTTAAATCAATATTTAAACAGAGAAGTAGCTAATCAACGGTCTTGGTCCTACTGGTAAACAATATCAAGCAATGCAGGATGTTGGAATTAAGGTCCAGGACTTGAGCGGTCAGCAGCTTGCTGGTCAACACATCTACGAATACGGAGCACAAGGTCATCATAAGGGCGATAGAGTTATAGATGTATTCGAATCAACTGGAGAAAGACATTATTTTCAAGGAGATTTAGAAAATAATTTAAGAGGAACTAAATCTGTAGAACCAGTCTCTGATTTTATGGCTCGTAGGGGAATCAAAACTCCAGCTATGGAGGTTAAAGATAAAGGTGATGCCATAGCTGCGGAAATAGCAAACAATAAAGGTGATGCCCTAGCAGAAGAAACTGGGCAAGATCAACAAGAAGTTGTTCAAGAGGATTTACAAGCGTCTGCTGGAGAAGCAGGTCCTGAATCTATTCAAGAGGCTCTTCAAGAAAAAGCTCAAGAAAAAATAGAAGGAATTGCTGAAGATAAAGCTAAAGAGACAGTTAAAGAAATTACTGATGTTGATGGCGGTAAACCAAAAGAAACACCTAAGGGCAAGGTAAGGGTACGGAAAGCCAGCACCGCACGTTTCCACTACTCCGACTGCAGCGTCTGCTCCTTCTGCTGCCAGTGCTACTAGTGCTGCTACTCAACAGGCTGCTGCCCCTAGGTCTGCTACAGTGGCACAGCAAGTAGCCAGTGGTGCTGGACATGGTATGCCACCGGCTGGAGCAAATACCGCTGCTAAGGTAAATAAATCGATTAACACAATGGATGATTTGATGAGAGCTGGCAAAGAAATAGCAGGCAGTGTCATGAAGGGTATAAAGGGATCAAAGAATGCTAGAATGGCTGGTCTTGCTGCTTTGGCAGCTGGGGCTGGTTGGGCTGCAGAAAAAGCTAAAGGTCACCAACAGTCTATGGAAAACGATTATAATAAAGAACAACAGATGAGAAAACAATTAATGTCAGATGGATAGTATCCTTACTAACATTTTAAGAATGGAAAAAAAATGAAAAATTATTGGCTTACTGAAATGGTAAAAAATACAAACTATAAGATGGCTCCAGCTGAGCAAGAGTTTGTTAATGCCTTGAGATCGATTGCTAAAAAATATGGAAAGCTTTCCAATAGCGACGGCAATGGTATTTGGGTTGGGTATGTTGAAGCATCTGAGAATGACAACGCTAGCATTGGAGTTATGTGCAGTAACTGTTCTCAGTATGAAGGCTCTGGAGTCTGTAAGATCGTTAAGCAAAAAGTACAAGACGGTGGATATTGCAGACTTGCTGCTATTCCAGATGGTGTAGTTAACGGTAGTAAAAAAGACGATGACGAAGAAGAAGAGGACGACGAATGAGAGTATGGATTGACCAAGACCTGTGTACTGGAGACGGACTATGCGCAGAAATAGCTCCGGATGTATTTGTCATGATGGATGACGGACTGGCTTATGTCAAAGAGGGAGACAAGATCTATTGTGCAGCAGTGGGGAACCCAGAAGGCTCAGCAGGGCTAGCATCTTTTGCTGATGACAAACTTGATGACGTAGTAGAATCTGCTGAAGAATGCCCTGGTGAATGCATCTTTATTGAGGTATAATATTATTATGCCTATCTATGATTATAAATGCAAAGATAATCTACATTCTTATACAGAGAATAGATCTATTACAGAAGATCAAAAGAATACTAAATGCCCTGAGTGTGGCTCTGAATTAAAAAGAGTATTTGATGCGCCCGTAATCCAATTTAATGGATCAGGGTTTTATAAGACTTCTAACTAATTATTATATTAAAATAATTTATTTAGCTTCTAAGTCTGCAATCCTTGACTCTAATTGATTATTTTTTTGTACAAGTTCTTGTATTGCAGCAACTGCTAAAGCGATCATGCCCGGTTCTTTCCAATACATTGCCTCGTGTTGTATCCCGTCAGCAGATTTATGCATGACTAAATCGGGGATGGATTCCTGCACTTCTTCCATGACAAAACCATACTGAAGTTGCGTTCTTCTGTTGAAGACATCGTACGGCTCATCTGGAACAAGTACTTCTTGTTTGAATCTAAAGTTTCGAGGCTGAAGTAACAGTAGTTGTTCTAACGCATTTTCCATTGGAACAATTTCTTCTTTGTAAGAACGAAGAGAAACTCCAGAAGCGCTGTTTTTCTTTAACTCGCCTGTAGAAATACGGACTATGCCCTCGGTTGCCGAAGATGGTCCTGGGTTCATATAAAACACAAGCCCCTGGAAATCTACCTCACCGTAGACATTCCACCAACTGCCGTTCCATGTCATGGAAGCTCCACCGTTTACAAGAGCCGAAGCAGTTCCAGATTCAGGACCAGTGGGTCCAGTGGGTCCCGTAGGACCGGCAGGGCCACCAGGGCCACCAGGGCCTGTGGGTCCAGTAGGGCCAGCGCCACCAGTTGGTCCTGTTGATCCCGTATCACCCTTAAGTCCAGTAGGGCCTGTAAGACCAGTAGGGCCTGTAGGACCAGTAGGGCCTGTAGGACCAGTAGGGCCTGCTACCGCAGCATTAGCTATGGTTACCCTTCTTAAAAGTCCGCCAGTTGTAACTACAGTTACAAAATCTGATGATGTAGCACTGCCTGCAGTTGGGACCGAGGTCAGATCCGTTGTCAATATAGAATTTCCGTTTAATGTAGCTGGACCAGTAAAGTTTGGGGTTGCTGCTGTTAAGCTAGTTAAACTTCCTACTGAAGTTAAAGAAGAATCTACCACTGAAGAGCCCAATGAGGTAGCGGACAAAACATCAGCTCCATCTACTTTATATGTTTTGCCAGAAGCTACGTCAAAGCTATCATCAGTCTTTAAAACATTAGCCGCAGATCTGTAAAGGTTAGTATCTGCTACAGCTGATCCAGAAGACCAGTTTAATTTACCGCCAGCATCTATTGTAAAGTTTGGAGTAGCACTGTTATAGGCTGATATTTCTACGGCTGTATCAGATACTGTGCTAAATTTACGTGCTTTAATTCTATTATAAAAATTGGGCATTGGCCTCAACCAAACCTTTCTAAATTGAAATTAACCCCTCGAGATTAATCAGATATCTATTATAGTAATTGACATTATGTCCTATCAAACGAATATTGATTATGATAAAATATTATTATGTCAGCGATCTCCAATAACCCACACTCATATTCAAAGATAACAGAACCATGGATTCTTATAGACGATTGCTTTACTGAGGAAGAGCTCCAAAAGATCGAGCAATACTGCTCCTCAAAGAGTTTGAACAAAGCTTCTACAGTAGGTAGCGACTCTAATGCTAGAGTTTCTAATAACTGCTTTAATGATGTGGATCAAGAGAATGCTTGGTTCATCAACAGAATTAATCAAGTTATAGAACATGCCAATAAAGCATTCTACAATTTTGATTTATATGGATACTCATATTTTCAATATGCGGAATATGAAGGGTTGCAAAGTGGAAAGTACGATGCTCACACTGATTTAATTTTTGGCAAAGACAAACCAGGATACATGGTCGACACTAGAAAGCTTTCTTTAAGTTTACTTCTTAGTGAACCAGAAAAAGATTTTATAGGTGGAGAATTCTTTATTCACCTTAGTGGAAACCCTGCTCTACATGCCTTAAGAAAAGGACAGATGATATTATTTCCATCCTTCATGCTACATGGAGTCAGCCCAGTTCTTTCTGGCGTAAGAAAGTCCATTGTTATTTGGGTCGAAGGACCAAAGTTTAAATAACTTAAGCTTGCAAGTCTCCGATAAGAACCCAAGTATTTGTATCTAACTTTACTAGAGTAGCAGATGACCACTGAGCACGCAGCTTTAATCCTGGGGTAGCATTAACTGTTACTCCACCAGCACCTGCTACAGTAACCTGCCCAGATCCCCTTTGGAGTAAATCGATCCTATCTCCAATAGCAAATGCAACTGATGATTCTAAAGGAACCGTTAACGTAATAGCCCCAGCATTTGAAAGAGTTACTAATTTAGCTAAGTCGGTAAGAACCAAAGTATACGTTGTGCCTGTTTGAGCATTTAGTGTTGATCTAAAGCTCGATTTAGCAACTCCGTCTTTAAGGTCTGTATAATCAATACTGTTGCTTAAAGCCAACTTAGAATAAGCTATTGCTGCACCAGCATTTACATTGGCGTTAACGATAGTAGAGCTGACCCAAGCTGATCCATTCCATTGAAGCATCTCGCCACTTGATGGTGTGGCAGCGTTTACGTCTGATAGATCATCTAAGACTGAGGTTGATACTGACCCTGTAGGACCTGTCGATCCAGTTGCTCCCTTTACCCCCGCAAAAGAAAATCTCCAAGAAGAATATGAACCAGATCCATAAGAGTTGTCAACTGATATATATATATTATTGTTTGTAATAGTTCCTATTGTAACTGTACCTTCCATGTACGCTGTTGCAGTTGAATCAGAAACTCTTACGTAGTCCCCAATTGCAAACGCTCCAGTATTAGGTACTGTGAATCCAATGGTGCCGGAAGAAGCAATAGATACATTGGTTGTAGATGTTACGTTTGAATAACCAACTCCAGTAGGACCTGTAGGGCCTGTTGGTCCAGTAGGTCCTATTGAACCAGTTGGGCCTGTAGGTCCGGTTGGACCAGTGGGGCCGTCAGGTCCAATCAAAGCTCCCGAAACTGCTGCATATATACTGACTCTAACTGAGTTTAATGCTGGAGCAGTTTCAAAATAAATAGTTATAGTGTTTGCTGTTGTTGCTTCCCAGCTAGTATTAATTGCACCGTATGGAGAAACATTTTCGCTTATAGATACTACAATGTCTCTAGTTGCAAGATTATGTGTAACAGTAAACGTTGTAGTTGAATTATCTCCTATGGTCTGAAACTTTGTAGTTCCACCAATAGTGCCAGGCACTTCTGCGTTTATCCATTGTGTTCCATCCCATTTTAATACTTGGTTTGGAGTTGCGCTTGTTACAATTACATCAGTTAAGTCATCAAGAGAAGCTACAGTAGACGCAACTCCTGGAATATATTTATTTAAAGCAGCATCATATTTAAGAACATTTGTATCTGATGGAGTGGCTGCATCTATTTCTATTCCATCAAGAATTAAACTACTTGTAGTTATACTTCCAGAAACAGTTAAAGATGTTGCAGTTCTAGTTCCATCTGTGCGAAGGTATTGAGTGTGATCGTCGTCACTAAGTCCTGTCATTGAACCATGATCAGAGACTGCTGTTGTGCCAATTCCTTGATCAGATGCTATTATACTTCTTAGGTCAACAATGCTAGTAAGCCTTGCATGTGGAGTGTTACTGCATGAATTCTTGCACTCATAAATAATTTTATAAAGAGGTCTGAATTCAACAATTGGGAAACCATCAAGATTCAAAGAACCATAAAACTCTGCTTCCGCAGAACCATTATCCGTATAAGATCCTTGTCCAAGAACTGCAATAATTGGTTCGTTTAAATTATTAGTTGCAATAATCCAAGATACGCCAAAACGATTATTGGCGATATCTGTAGCAGACCATGTTCCGGCAGTGTTTAAGTTATATTGCGGTCTGCTCGCTCCTTGCTTAAGAGGAAATTCAGTTGCAACATCTTTTGTCCAGTGATTATTGAGTCTATAAAAAACAGGAATCTCTGCATTACCTTGAAGAACTTGTTCCCAAGTATTTGGCGTTGGAGTGTTGCTGTGTGTAATGTCAACTTGCAAATCTTCGTCGAAGAATGTTCCATCTGCAATATCTAGTTTTGCGTGAGAATCAAGAGAGCCATCACCATTAAGTATGTAATTATTGGCACCAAAGCCATTAGCGATTGCAGCACCGCGAGTCCTATGTAGGTACTCGTGTGTTGCCCAGTCAAGAGTGATTCCGTGGCGCTCATCAGCAAAGAAGTAAGCCTTATTGTCTACTTCATTCCAGTAAATATATGCGGTGGGTGCGTCTTCGTCCCAAACAAAGTAACTAGTTCGATAGGAAAGAACTCCTGAAGAATTAAAATAAATATAATATAGACCAGAAGTATCTGGTATCTGAACTGTTTCAGTTCCAGTTTTTACAAAACGCTTTCCAGCACACCAAACAGTAAAAGAAGTAGAAACAGGAGCTATAGAAAAAGTGCGAGTTCCCTCATTAAAAGAGATAGTACTTTCTGTTTTATCTTCATGGCCCATTGGCTCATTTGAAGGACGAACTGTATTGACCCAAGCCGATCCATCATATTCAAGTATCTGTCCATTTTGAGCTGATGTTATTGTTAGGTCAGAGAGGTCATTAATACTTCCACTAAAAGAAATATTTGGTGTTGCGTTTTCTCCAGAGTTATTAGTTATCGTTATGCCAGTGCCAGCAGCAAGCTTAGCAACATAATCGCCAATAGTATCTGTTGCTAAATTAACAGGATCATTAAACCAATTAGATCCGTTATATCTTAAAAAGTTTCCATCTGCTGCATCAGTAATATTTACATCTGAAAGATCTGATATTCCATGATTGGAAATATCAGATACAGTACCAGTTACATCTCCAGTAAGGTCAGCATTTACTACATTGAAGGTAACCGTATCAGTAGTCCCAACTGGCTGTCCTATTGATATATTAGGCGTTGCACCTTCACCAGAATTATTAGTAATTGTTACGCCGGTACCAGCCACTAAATTCTTAGTATAGTCGCCAACAGTATCTGTGTTTAAATCTATTGCGTCATTAACCCACGATGTACCGTTCCACTTTAAGAATTGCCCGCTACTTGGTGTTGCATCTACATCATTTAAAGCATTGATTCCATGATTAGTTATGCTAGAAACTTCTCCAGTTACATTGCCAGTTACATTTCCAGTTACGTTACCGGTTACGTTTCCAGTTACGTTACCTGTAACATTTCCAGTCAACGGTGCTGTAACATTGGCGAAGGTTACGGTGTCAGTAGTTGCTACTGCTTGGCCTATAGAAATGTTGGGAGTAGCACCTTCTCCAGAAGGATTAGAGATAGTTACACCGGTGCCAGCAATTAAATTTCTAACATAGTTACCAGTGGTATGTAGACCAAGAGTTACGGAGTCTTCTACAATAGAATTTAAATCTAAAAATGTAGTTCCATCATTTGTGAACTGCCATTTGTTGCTAGTTTCATTCCATCTTATCTGTACATTGTTTTCAGATCCACGTTCAATTTCTATTCCGGCATTGAGTATTGGAGCGCCTGTGAAGTTGTAATTTAAAACTAATATGTTATCTTCAATTAAAACTTGCGAGACATTTAAGCTAACTGTGTCTCCACTAATAATTAAGTCGCCACCAACAGTAAGGTCTTGTTCTATCGAAACATTTTTTTCACTACTGATATTTGTTTCTTGATTTAAACTTTGCAGCCAAGACCAAGTTGTCGCTACCGTATTATTGTTTTCGTCTTTATAGTAAACAATTCCATTGACTGGATCTAAAGCTAATTGGCCTTTTGTAATACTTGGAGGCATAGGGAACGACATTAATGTATCCTCTTGAGGTAATTAGCTCTTAGTATATGAGCCGGAACATAGGTATATAGTAATTGTTTGAGCCATTAATATTCAGAACTCATATGACTAAATGATTTAACCTTGAGCTTTTTTATCTACTTTAGTAAAAACTTGATTAATTTCTGTGGTAGATAGTTTACCATCGTCCAAAAATGCTCTAGATAAGCCCTCTACAACCGTAGCAACTCCGGCCATGCCTGCCATAAAGCAAGCCTTCCATATAGGAACGCCAGCTATTGCACCAGCACCGATGACACCAAGGCCAGATGCTGCAAAGGTAGCTACTATTCTTAGGATTATATTATATGCGGTCTTCATTTAATCCTCGTCATTCTTAATCATCGCATGGACATAGTGAACCAAGAAGGCACAACCTGTAGCTATGATCGTAATCTTTCTAGTTTCTCCAGACAGAGTTGCAAACACTACGACGCTACCTGATATGGTAAAAGCTAGTGCTGAAGTCTCCCTTGAGAATTTTTTAATAAAGCCCCATGGACTAAATTTCCTTTTCATTGTTTCCTCCTCGTATTTAAATATACTGTTTCTTGTGAAGTGGTTATCTTCTTGATCTTCTGGACCTTCTATTTCAGTGTCCTCTTCTTCGCCGTCTGGATTCTCATCTTCCTTGCGACCGTTGGTATTGCTGCCATCGCCAGGACCCCCACCAGAACCTCCTGAACCGCCTCCAGAGCCCCCTGAACCACCTGATGGACCAGATGACCCAGTGCCGGCACCCATTCCCACTGTAGCTGCTGACAAGGCTGCCGTAGCAGCCAACAGCGTCCTACGAGAGCCTACGTCTACGTTGGATCCAGTTGGCACGTAGTCGTCAAGACCCTCTCCATAAACGTCAATGGTCTCCTCAAAAGCATTCTTTACTTCTTCTGGAGCGTTTGTCACAGCATCAACAAGAGCTGCTTCTTCTTCTGGAGTCAGCTCATCAACTGGGATGGCATCAAAGATCTCAGCTGCCTGATCTGTGTCAATGCTTTCTAATACCTTTTCGCTCGTGGCAAGGTCTGTTGCTTGTTCAGCGGTGACTTCGTTTTCCAAGATGCTATCAACAGCTGCGGAAACTTGATCCTCTGTGACAGCGTCGGACTCAAGGATTCCAACAACTTCTGCAAACTGCTCGTCTGAAAGTGGCTCGTCCAGAACGGCGTCAATAATTGCATCAAACTTTTCATCAGAAAGTGGTTCGTTAAAGACAGCCTCAAGAGCATCACCAAACTGTTCTGTTGACAAAGGCCCATCAAACACTGCTTGCACTGCAGTGTCAAACTGTTCGTCGCTCAATGCAGAAGTATCTGCAAAGACAGCATCAACTGCAGCAGAGAAGTTTTCGTCAGACATAGGTCCGTCAAACACAGAATCTATAACGGTAGAAAACTGAGTGTCTGTTAGCTCTTGATCAAGCAATGAGTTAACCACGGCGGTTAGTGCTTCAGGTGTTTCCGCATCTGCAACTAAATCGTCTACAGCATTCGCGAGTCCTGCGTTAGACATAGGTCCATCAAAGATATCTTCTACTGCAGCGTCTGCAGCGTCTTGAGTATCTTTAGGAACTATTATCTCTGGAGTTGGATCTTCAGGTATAATAACTGGAGTTGGATCAATTTCTGGAGTTGTTACTGGGTCTAGATTATTATCTGGCGTATCTATTGGCCCAAATATTGTTTCTATAACAGTTGTTGTAGGCGGGGAAATCGTTGTAACTGTTGGCCCTAGTTCAGGAATTGGAACAGTAGTGTTTTCTGTTGGAATAGTTTCAACAGGAGGGGGGACAACCGCTGGTTCCGTAGTAGTTGTTGTAGTGGTCGGATTTGGGTTGACAACTGTTGCATCAGCAGTTATTTCCGGTCCATACACACATGGGCCTACGCCTTCACTAGAGAAACAACTTTGATTTCCCGCCTTAATACCAAAGCGAACAGGTCCGTAACCTGTCGTGACAGGATTGCTACCAGAAAACATTTCCGTACTTAAGGAGTAGTTGGTTCCTTGGTTCGTTGAAACTCCCCAACCACCCGACTGTGTTCCACCAATTTCATCTAAGTCATAGAAGGTCACAGCATACCCGTAGATATCAACATTGCTTGATATTGGTGCGTCCCAGTCGAGGTCCACACTTCCGTCTGCGTTTGAAGTTGCAGTCAGGTCCGTAACTGAATTCAAGTATGGAGCAACAGTTGTGGTCGTTGTCGAGGTAGACGTTGTTGTCGTGGTCGGTGGAGCTGTTGGAGCCGTTTCATTGTTTGGAGGAACAGCTCCAAAAGTTTCACATGAGGCACCAGTTTGATTGCACGAAAGCGTCGTCCCAATTGCATCATCAACCATCAGCACTGGTGGCAACCCTTGGTCATCTAGATTAAATGATGTGAAGCCAAGTTTGTATGTTCCCGATACAGAAACTTCATAAGTTGACATCTGCCAGCCAGTTGAACCATATGAACCAGTAGAGTAATCCCCAGTTCCTTGGTTAGTGAAACCAAGAAGGGCATACGACTGCTCAAAGTTGTTGACTGTAATTACCGGTGTTGATGCAACAGAAACTGGGACAAGTGAAGTGATTGAACCATCGTTATATGGGACATAGTCAGTTGCCATATAGTTCCAGGACATCGTGTATGTAATACCAGCAGTCAATTGTACTTCACGAGTAATCCACGCAGCATCAGTTGGGTTACCCTGACCCAGTCCTGTTGTAGATGCTTGGCTGGATAGCATTTGTGTGATCTGTGAAGTTTGAGTCCCAGAAAGGCCGAGTGCTGAAGTGGCCTGAGTAAATGTTTGTTCACCCTTTGGTTGTAATAGTGCTGCGTATGTGGCATTGTTAGGCGAGAATGTCCAGCTACGTGTGCCATAAACAAAAGTACGTGAACCAGTGAAAACAGTCACACCAGTTCCGTTTCCGGTTATTGAACTACCCAGTGTTCCAGTTTGCGATCCTCTAGACCATCCGGTAAGGGTGCCATCTTCAAATCCAGCATCAGGCATAGATACAGAACTACCTGTAGCCCTTGCTGTTATTGGGGAAACCCAAGCAATAATAAATAATAATACAAGGATCCATGATCCACGACGTGGTTTTAGTCTCATCAGTCAGCCCTCCGATGTTCAATATTAATAGTAAGGGCTGATTAACCTTTTTGCGGCGGCCAAAAGGGAAAAGCCCCAGCAGAAATTAATCTACTGGGGCTTCGCACCGGCCTCCGTTGCAAGAAGGCTATTGTATCATACTAATCAATGTCAAAGTCAGGTTCTGATTCTTTTATTGTGTCTACAATTATTGCTATCAAAGCCGCAGGCATTGCAAACATTGATAAAAATATTAGTATGACTATTGCGTGTTTTATCATGCGCCTGGCTTTGGCAATGCTCTCCATGCTGCTTCAAACTTTGCGGCGTCATTAGCCATTTCTGGAGATAATTCAAAGTGAAGCCATTTGCCACCAAACGAACCTGCGTTGTCTTTAGCATCGTAATTCTTTACACCCTTTAAGCCTTCACCACGAGAGCAGCGGTAGCCACGACCATAGCCAACGTTTTTGTCTGCCTTATCAGCATCAAAAGCGTAGTCATGGATCTCTTCAATGCCAAGCTCTTTTGAATACTTGAGAAACCAATCCCAAGCTTCAACTGCAGCTTTACGATCTGTATAGCCAACGTCACATGCACGACCTGTTGCATGAACTGATAGCCACTTTTCCATTCCAGGATCGCCTAGTTTTTTACCAGCGGTGTTGGAGTTACGCATCAAACGATTTGAGTAAGCTCCAAGATTGGTGAACTTCCAACGCTTTCCGCATAGTTCAATTAGTTTCTGAGTGCCAGGCTTTGCGCCCTTGCCATCACCATCTGAGTTTCCTGTATATTTTCTTGGCATTTTGTTTCTCCTTTTAGTCTTAAGTATATTATAATAGTAAGCTACTTAGTAGCAATTACGCCAAGGTTTGGTATGTCCTTGCCAAAATCTTTTTTGGTGTCTTGAGGAACAATGTCGTCTTCTACATCATACTGCCAGTATCCTGCATCAAAACCCTCAGCCTTCATGCCAATAGCGTTAAAATCCTTAATCAATTCTTCTTGAGACCACATGCTTTGGTGTTGCTGAAGTATGTTCGAATCACAGCGTGTAGCTGGAGTAAATATTGGGGCTCGCATAGTTCTAAAGGTTATCTGTCCATCTGTCCACATCTTTATGAGTCGACCTATGTCTGTTTGAATAATCTTAATCGTTCCGCCATCTTTTAACTTCTGCTTCATATGAAGAAGAAACTTTTTGTATTCTAAAATAGAAATGTGCTCAAGGGTGTGAGACAAGTAGAACTCATCTACTGTTCCATCTTTACAAAATGAATCAAGATCCATTATGTTGGCATCGATGTCGCATATCTCAGCTAGGTTGACGGTCTTATACTCTTGCCCACCTTTACCTATTCCTCCAAGGTTAAATTTTAATTCTTTCATTTTTACTCTTCTCTCGTATGTATGTTTAACCAAAGCCAACCCATATCATATAGGCTGTTAGGAAGTACGTCTGGATTAAAACCAACTTTCCATAAACAATATGGAAAGCTTACTTGATCCTGGTAAGACCACTCTAGATTTTGCTGATGCCAAAGTTCGCCAAGCTCTTTGACTTTTGGATTAGTCATGTCTCTAGCGGAAACTCCACAGGCATAGAGTCCATAGTCTTCTGGAAATCCTTCTGATCTATAGAAATCACACTGTGCATCCAGTGGTTCATTGGCGTACTTTGGTGGTCTAATAGTTGCTTCTCCATAAGCACAATATCTTCCAGGATTTCCTAAGGCGTCTGGGTGAGGAGATGCTACAAATCCATTTTTCATATAAGATAATATTTCAGGAACAAAGTTTGGATTACTTATACAAATTTCTCCATCAATCCATATTAAGTATTTATATTTATTTAATACTTCTATTGAGTGTGGATTAAGCTTAGGTCTCTTTGACCTTCTTCTACTATCTAGGTGTGAATCACTATCCGGAAGCATATGTACAGTCCATGGATCTGATATGTCAAAAATTGATTGTCCATCTGTAAAGTAAATATAATCTACTCCAGGAGTTACTACTTGAGTAGTAGAATAGTCATATCCACCAGTGACTGCGGTACATATTACAGTATTGCCAAACCAATCGTCGATCATTTTTTACCTATAGTTTACTGTTACGGGATAGGGCATAGTTTTGATTAATCTATCTGTATAACGATAGCATAAAGGGTGAAACACTTCTAGTAATATCTCGCCCCATTGGATTGGGTACTCAGTTACAAAAGTATCTGCAGCTTCTCTTGAGCTTTTAGCGGGATGCATTTTTAATTTTTCTAATTTAAAATCCATTATTGACAATAATGTGCTATACCATCTTGCTGTAAAAGCTGTATAAGGTTTAAAGATATATAGATCATTGGTCATTAGCTTGTCCCAGTGTTGACCTAGCCATGGTCTCTGATTCGGTGTTACGCTAAGCTCACCTTCATCTTCAGGTGCACCAATCCCATAGGCCAAACTATTTTCTAAGGCATCAAAGTATGGATTCCAGTCCCAGGAGCAAGGCTTTATGTCGCTATAGCCCCCACCATGATGGTGCATAAAGTACGTTCTTAGGTAGTCTGCCTTGTGTACGTCTGAAAGATACTGAAAGCCTTCGTGAAGTGGGTGGTCATCTAAAATATACGAATGAAGATTATCGTTGTCAACCAAAACAACTTCTACTTTTGAATTTACAAACAAGCTAGCTAATCCAGCTTTTCTATTTTCATTCATTTCTTGATTGTTGTGCCCAACCCAGAAGCAATAGATTTTTCTATTCAACATTTTCTTTTTTCCACTTCCACATATTTCTCCAGTGGACCCACTGCCACAGCATCCACATAGCAATAAACCCAGGCTTATTGAACATGATTGCGTAGATAAACCAGGGAAAAGAATGCAGGGCAACTATTAAGTGCCCTTGCCATTTTTTATTTCCAACCATATAACTGCCAGAAATACCTATTAGTTCCATGATAAATAAAAACCATGTCCATGTTTGTTCGCTCATGGATATATTATATCAGATTATCTTTTCCAAAGAAAGGACAGGTACATTAAACATACTAATAAAAAAAAGGTAGTGCGCATTTCGATTGCTATTCTATTATGATTTTATTGATTAAAAAAAACAATCTCATAAGATCTGCATTCATGATACTGAATACGTTTACATTACCATCTCTCGTTTTAATGGTAAAGGTATGAGCATGAGTGAGATCACCCTCAGTGCTTAGCATTGATGTCTCTTTAGTTAAGTTTATCTGCTCTATCATAGGCATGAAACCACTAAAGGATTCTTCGTTATCCATTTTATTTGTTTTTCTTTTTAACAAAGGTAGAAACATTTTTAGGAGGTTGACCTTTGGTTCCCTTTTCTGGTGTACCGGATTTTCTTTTTCTGGTTACTGCACTCTTTTTTTGAGAAGCACTCATAGATGCTGCCTTAGCAGCAGGTACACATTTTGCATACCCAGATCCACCAGCACCAGATGTTCCACATGGTTGAAGCTTACCACCCTTTTTGGGAGCGCCTATGTTGACCCACTTCTGGTCAAACCATTTAGTTAATCCAACACCTTTAGGGCCTGGCATATTACTTTTTCCCACTCTTTGACTGCTTAGATTTCTTGGCAGGTGTGCAGTTAGGAACTAGTTTTCCACCCTTTACCTTCATGCCCTTAGCAGAATAACCCTTCCAGCACGCCATTGTTTAAACTACTTTTTCTTTGCAGCTTTTTTAGCAGAAACAGTTTTCCAAGTTCCACCCATTGACTTATACTTCTTTGCAGCCCACGCATTAGCATAGGCTGAAGGGTACACATCAAACTTAGATTTAGCTTGTGATTTTGCCGAAGACCACAAAGCTGCCTTTGTTGGTTTATTTACTTTAGCCATGTTATTTGCAATCCCATTTTCTTAGTGCCAATGTTTTGCGGGTTGGTTTACCATTAGGTTTTTTTGCAGGACCTGGCATACCGCTCATCCTTGCACAGAACGACTTACGTCGTGCTGCTGCCTTAGGACTAGAGGCTGCTTGCTTTGCTGACACTGGTGGCTTAAGGTTTCCACCAGTAGCTTTATTGTAGGATGCTCGACCTTTTGCATTCAAGCCACCCTTAGGATTTTTTCCTGCTTTCCTTTGCCACGTTGGAGACTTAGCCATATCAGCCCATCGGTCCCATTGACTTGAAAGCTTTCATTACCTGTCCAAAGAATTTTGCGCCCCCAGAAGATCTACCAACTGTTTTACCGACTCTAGCAACTCCTGCTTGAGCCCCAGAAGATCTACCCATCTTTTGGGCTGCTACTCTTTGAGCTTCTATTTCGTCATAGCTCATTCCAAATGAGGAAAAACCTGACAGTCCACCAAATAATCCCATATCTTATCTCCTTAAAAGTTATTTTTTCTTTGCTGCTTTTTTAGCTGCAATAGCTTTTTGGATGAAAGGTGGCAACTGCTTCTGTGCTGCAGTCATGCCACTCATTTTAGCTGCTGGTTTAGCAGCTGGTTTAGCCATCATTTTTTTTGCGGAAGCTTTTTTCATTGCCATAATATTATCCTACTTTTTCTTTTTGTTTGTTGTTTTAATTTTTGAGCTAAACGTTTTAGCACTTGATGCCTCACGTCCATACTTTTTTGCTTTTGGAGCATTCTTTGATCCATCTATCTCATCATTCAAAACTTTGTTAGCGTTGTTATAGACAGAGGATTTTGGTTTCTTTGCAGCCATTTTATTTTCCTTTATTTATTTTTCTAAGTGTCTTAGCAAGATTTGCTTGCTTAACAGTTCTTGGACTATATTTGCTTGGATTCTTTGAAACAGCTGCTGCCATTCCTGCAACTGATTTGCCAGCTTTTTTAGCTTTAGCAGTAAAGGCTCCTGGTCGTTTAATCGCTCCCTGGATCCAATTCTTTTTTGATGCCATTTGCACTCCTCTTATAAAGATATATGGAGGTAATACACATATAGTACCACCTCCATATAAATTTCTAACGTAAACCAAATATTATGATTTATGTATTATTAGCCTATTACTTTGCCCTTAGAGTCCTTGATTGGACGCTTAGCGACTTTCATCTGACCAGTACTTACTGTTGGCTTAGGAGCCGAAGTACCTTTTTTCTCGATGTTCTTACCCTTAGTGTCTTTGATTGGGCGAACGCCCTGCTTTGCCTGACCCGTGCTTACGCTTGGCTCTGGAGCAGAAACGCTTCCGCCTTTTGACATTTTCTTTGAGGCTTTCTTCATTGCCATTTTATTTTCTCCTTGATTTAATACTAGTATTATTTTCCACGATGAGATTTAAGATGTACATCAATCTTATCGTCGACCTTATCAACTTGATCATCTAAGTGATCTAGTTTTTGATGTAAATGAATGATATCATCTTTTACATTTACAAGCAAGTTAGCTACCACATTGTGGTCGTCCTTGTTTTCTTTTCTACCCCTCTGCACTAGAGAAGCTAAAATAGCGCCTACGGCAGCAATTAAGGCAACGGTGATAGTTGGTTCCATCTTGTTGTCTTAATCAAGATTTACTTTTTTTTGCTTTTACCAGCAGCTTTAGGAGCTGAGGCGTTAGGCATTGTTCCATACATGAAGCCTGGAGTTAGCTTCGGAGCTGCTCCACCCTTTGGTGCAGAACTACTTTTTGCTTTTTTTGCTTTTGCCATTTTTGGTTTTGCCTTTCGTTTTTGTTTGTTCTTTTTTAGAAGCTTTCGCTATCTTCTTTTCTCCGTACGCATTTAAAAATAAACCATTGAATACATTACTTGTACCCATTTTTGGTTTAGTTGCATACTTAAAACCGCTTATTCCAACTACTTTTTTTATCGCCATTATCTCTTCTTCTCGATTTAACTAGTGGCTAGATCTTCTTCTATTGGGATGATACTACCTTGTTCCTGTGCAGGCTCAACAGTATCTTCCCTTTTTCCCTCATCAGAATTTGACCAGTTACCTTTAATTATTCTTCTGAATTGAGCTTTAGACATAAGTAGTATAGTAACAAAAAAAAGATCCCCTTAAACTTTTAAATCTAAGGGGATCTTTAATAAGACTAGTATTAAGCGCTCTTCTTTGGTCTACCCTTAGGCTTTGCAGTTTCAGAAGCAGGCTTAGCTTTAGCAGCTGCTTTTGGAACTTTAGTTTCAACAGCCTTTGCTACCTTCTTGCCTTCCTCAGTTGCCGTTTTGGCGACCTTGGAAACAGCTTCATCCGCTACTTCTGCGACATCTGCAATGTCTTTTGTGGCTCTATCAATAATAGAATTGATGACTTTATCTTGAGCAGATTTAGGACTCTTTTTCTTAAAAGAAAGAAGAAGAGAGCTTAATTTGTTAGCTAACTTTTTGATCATTTTTACCTCTTGTAATAAGTTGAATTAATTCAACCTTTATAATACACCTTTTTTTTGCAAAAAGCAAGTATTGGACAATATTATTTACCCTGCTGAGAATCTTTAATTAGTGTATATCGCTCACCAGTTTCTCTAGAAACCAAGGCAAAGCCATCTGCAGCAGCTTCTTTAATAGCCTCAGACAAAGCTTCCTTATCTGAAGGATCTATGTTTACTAAGGGTATTGTCACGCCTGCATATACATCTATGTTTTCAAAATTACCGATGTTTACTTTGCGGTTTACGCCACATATGAATACTGGGTTTGTTGATATTGTTACTTCTTGAGCCATTAAGTTTACCACCTGGTTTATTGGAGAGTCTATTGATTGTTCGTGTGCATTTTGGCTTACCTTAGGCATTTTGCTCCTTTAGTAGGCCAATAACTTTAAGTGTTTCTAGTGCCTGTTCCTGTACTGTCATATTACTTGTGTTTATAGTGTGGGTAGCCACTCTTTGTACCATTTCCATTTCTTGTTCTGACTTATGATTTCTTTGTTCATCACTCATAAGTCTTCCATCTCTTTTGAGAATTCTATCATCCAGAGTCTGCTGATCAGCATCAAAACATATCACTATTCCGTTTGGTTGATTTAATATTTTCTCTGCTTCGTTTAAGAATCTTACATCAGATATAATAACTGCAAAAGGGAGTTCTTGTTCATCTTCTGACAATGACTTGTAATAAGACTGATAAAGCTTAAGGGATTTAGATACACCCCATTTAGCAAAGCAGTCTTCAAAGCCATCTCTGCAAATGTCTCCAGCTTTTTGGAGAAATGATCTAGGCTTATATTCTTCGGGTTCTATATCAAGGGAGTGAATCTGCTTAGTCCTATTGATGAGGTCTTCATAGCCTGGCATCGTGCCGATAGGTGAGCCCCCATATATGTCAAACAATACGTCATGTATTGCGTAGAGTTGTCTATTTTTTTCGTTGATGCCCATTATAGATCTTTTGATGGAAGACAATTCATATAACGGTAGGGCATAAAATATATGATCCCATTTCATTCCGTACATAGAAGTCTCTATAGAGCCCTTGGGAACAAGGTGCTCAGCTACAGAAGTCTTACCACTGCCTGCTTTTCCAGCTAGACCTATTATGATTGGTTGTTCTTTTTTAAAATTTTCTAACATAATACCAACATTATATCACCTACTTATCGGTGTTTTGTGTTTTTCTTTCTTTTAGTTGATCCAAAAATTCATTGGCTAACATGTCCGCTTCCCAAACAAAGGCTCTAGGGACCTGAAGAACTCTAAATGGATACTCTTGTCTAATATCTTCAACTGTCATTAGCAGTGGCAACAGCGATGCGTTTTTGCATCTCCATTGGCCAGAGATGTGGTTTGCCACTACAGCTGAGTCAGTGTAAATTATTGGATCTTTTAAATCTGACATTGAACACATTAGCAGGCCTGCTATAACTGCTTCATACTCCGCTTCGTTATTGGACCTAGGTCCTAAACCTCTGGCAAACTGCGCAACCTTTTTTCTATTCTTATAAATAACAGCTGCACATGAAGCTTCTCCAACTTTTTTCTGGCCCTGCCCTCTAGATGCTCCGTCGCAAAAAACTTCAATACTCACACAGAACCTAGTCTACCTTGACGCCAGTTGGTATTCCCAACTCTTTTGCTCTAGTAATAATTCTTTCTTCCATAGACTTAGAAGGAACTGAATAAGTCACCTGCAATAGGTATCGAGACTTATTGTATTCTGCCTGAGTTGGAAAGTCTAAATTTTCTCTAGCTAAAGAATAAAATTCTTGACTAGAATTAACAGACTTATAATGCCCTATATACATAGTGTCTCCTAAAATGTACTAAAATCTTTATCGGACAAAAATCCTTTGTCTTCTCTAGATGTTGCTACTTGCATGTTCTGCACTTTGTCTATTAATTTTCTTGAAGACTCGGAAGATATTCTTGCAGCAGCTTCCATCGATTCTGCTAATTGAACAACTGACTCAACAGCCGTTAACGCCATATATTCTTTCTCTGCAGCAGCTATAGCAGCTGCTTCTCTCTCCGCTTCATTCTTGCCAACCCTATTAGCTTTGTAGACTCTCTTATATCTAGCTTCTAGTAGCTTGTACTGAGCTCTGGCAATACCTGCAAACCTAGCAGCTCTTCCATAAACGTTAGATGATCTAGCAACTAGGGAGGCTAAATCATTTATGGTTAAGTCTATGTAGTTTGCGTCCGGTATTTCTATAAAGTATTTATCTAAATCTTCTGACTTAGAGAATGCGTTGACTATCTCCTGCAGCTGAGGATTTAAAAAGTTAAATAGACCATTTAATAGATCGTCGTTGGTATCCAATTCATTCTCTTTCTATGTTTGTTATCAAAAGGAAGTCTTCCATTCCGTTCTGAAAATAATATTTCTTTTATCTTTAGTTTTATTTTACTGATATGTTCCCTAACAGTGTTTGGGTGCTCTGTTATTTTAGCAGCTATTTCAGAAGATTTCTTTCCATCTACGTACTTCCATTTTATTAGCTGCCTTTCCTGAACAGTTAGATAACAGAAAGGCGGCTGAGTGTCTTCTCCTAAGATCCAAAACTCATCTACATTGTCAGAGAAAATTAAATCTGTAACAGCATAGTCTATCTGATCAATGTTAACACCCTGTATCGGAGCAGAGTTTCCATCTTCATCGTTGTAATCACTACCATTATACAGTGGAAAACTCTTTCTTCCTAATTGATCAATCAAGAATGTATCTACATTCTTCTTGAGAAGATAAAAGAAATAGCTGTAAAGGAATGCGCTAAAAGGGATTGGTCCTTTTTCCGAATCCTTTTTTTCATATCTACTAATGCACTGAAAGAATGTCATTTGGACCGTCTGCCTAACGTCCTCATCTGTGCAGTATCTTTTTGTCATATAGTTTATTCCGTCGCATGCATTCGTTTACGTGCTTGTATCCGGCTTGATTCAATTTGTTTTTCATTAAATTAAATCTTATAAAGTTATCCTTCACAAAGAGGGACATGAACCTTCTTATGTCGTAGTCGTTAAAGTTGTACTTTCCATGATATAACATTGTTACATACTTCGTTAAAAAGTTATTAAAAACTTTCAACAACTCTTGTTGTGATTTTTCTGAACCGGTTTTTGCTTTAGCTATCAGCTCTTGCATTTCGTTTTCTTCTAAATTATAATATTGCTCCTTGTAATTTGACATTACTTTCCTTCCCAATATGGAATCTTATCCATGTAAAAATTTCTTATGTCTTCATAGAAGACTACTTGAGGTATTCCTATCTCTTGAGCAAAGTTTTTTGCTGCAGTAGAATACTTGCTACAAATAAAAGTCAGCTTACTAAACTCATCTGGGTAATATCTCTTAAACCTTTTGAGTTTTATTTTACTCTTATCATCTAGATAACCTTTTACTTCCATCCACTCATCAACCTTTGGTAAATAAAAATCTGGGGTGTAACCTTTTGTTCCGCCTTTTTATTGGAAAGGTAAAAACTTTTGGTTCAAATTCAAATTCTATTTTGTATGCGTTATATATCCTAGCTATATTGGCTTCCCAATTAGATCTCATGGAGATACCAAGATCTTCCCTGAGTCCACTCTTGGTGTTCCTATAGGCATTTCCCCTCTGGTTCTTGTTTTCTTCCTTCAAAACTTCCATGTCGATAGCATTGCTAACTAGCTTCTTAAAGTCTGGGTGTGATTTCATTTTTGTCCTGCAAAAAAAATATTGCTCAGGAGTGGAAATCTCTGTTGTCATGATGCTATCCTTATCTCTGTCAAGCGTACAACTATTATACTTTATATTTTAAATAAATACAAACAATAACCACAAAAAGTTGCCAACAGGGCAGAAAGGTGATAGAGTATCTATCATGAACACATTAAACACAATCATCAACAGCATGAGCCAGTCAATCAACGAGTCAGTTATCGAGGACCTTACCGTTCTTGGTTTTGACCACAACGAAGCAGTAAAGATCGTTGTTGAGTCTGACTTTGACCTCATCACATCATCGCAGCTAGACCCTGTAGATCAATTTTAATTAATAATATATAGAAGAAAAACCCCGTACAGAAATGTACGGGGTTTTTTTATATGTCCTTTTTAAACTTCTTTAATCTTATAGCTCCAATACCACAAGCTCCACTTTGTGAGTGGTCACAGAAAGAGCATATACGTTCGTTTGAAGTAGGTAGGAAATTGTCATCTTGCACTATGACGTTTATTCTCTCCACTAGCGTCTTCTTGATCTCTAAGAGGTCTTCTTCAGAATATGTATGGGACTTGAGCCTATTAGTTCTAAGGTAGTGTAGGGAGGCTGTTATCTCCTTCTCAGGGAACATAACGGATGCAGCTAAAGCATAGATTCCCATTTGTAGATTGGTAGAAACATTCTTGAGTGCAACTTCTCTTTTCCCAGTTTTATAGTCAACTATATGTACTGAGTCTCCTATCACATCTATTCTATCTATAAAGCCTATTATAGAGTAGTTCCCTATAACAAAATTAAAACCTATTTCTTTTCCATATACATTGAATATTCTATCCTGGTTTTGGTCATAGAATTCGTCCAACAACAAGTCTCCAACGTCTATTAGATCCTTGGGTATAATGTTGGTTGGATCGTAATAAACTTTATGCTCTTCATATTTGATCTTCATTTCATCTAATGAAAGTGGTGAATCTGAAGAAACTGTATTTTCTAATACAGAATGTATTATGTTTCCAAGTACCGCAGGAGAGTTAAATTGTCTTGGTTCTTTTTTGATGTAAGAGTAAAAGTATTTGCTAGGACACATTTCATATGTGTCGATCCTTGAGTAGCTAAATTCAGAAAGAGTTAGTTTTTGAAAATCATCTAGGTCACTTCTTTTTTTTATTGTTAGATTCACTTTTATCTTTCATCTTCTGGATAAATTACGACATTGCCATGCTGGTCATATTCTATTCCTGTTTCATCTATTGTATGGCCAGTTTTAATGTTCTTAAACAAACCTTCACCAATGGAGACCCAACCGGAGTCACCCATCTCCATAAAATCATCCTCAATGTATGGCCACATCTTGATCTCCTACTTTTACTTGACACTCAGCAAATTTTTCTATATTTAAATAGTAATTCAAAACAAGATGTAAGTCCTCAAGTTCTTTTCTATTTGCAAAAATGCCAGCTACACCGCATTTAATAAAGAACTTATCTTCATACTGATGAATTCCTTCACCATATTCCGATATGCTCACATTGTTTCTTGTAATTTTTCCTGTAGTTTCCATTATTAATCCTCATCTACTATTGTTATAGGATTCCAATTTGGGTCTCCCATTTTTTCTCTCATATCCTTTACGTAAGAGTCCCAGTCTCTTTCGTCCTCAGACTTCTTTTCATAGGTAACCTTACCTTTAAAAGGATTTGTTTTAAACCTAGTCATCAGAAGCTTACCCTGCTTGGTTTTCCATCTTAAATTTCCATTTTTACAGTCGCAAAAATCATCTAAATCAGGGTCTGTTGTACCATCGGGATCGTATCTACCTGAGCATGATCTGCATTTTGTGTATCTGCCTTTGTCTTGACATCTGTTACAAGAGGAGCAGAATACCCAACAAGGATTTTCTGTTGGGTTCTTATAAGTTCCTTTTATGGTCACACAATCTCCTTTAATATCTCTTCTAATTTTTCTTTTTGTTTTATAGAAGTGGTTTTATTAAACTTTAAATTAATAATTTTATTATCTTCTTTACATTGGAGAAATACATAAGATCCTCCATTTGACTCATTAATTATATCATATATTTTATTGATATCTGACTGCTTAAGTCTTCCGTTTACTCTAAGATAAATTGGTTTCCCACCAGCAAAATTTGAAAGATCTAATTTATCACATGAGTTTAAAACTATTTTACTAACTGCATTTTCTTCGTCGCCATCTTTGCTAACCGAACCTATTATTTTAATAACTTCTCCATCATTAAAATACTCGTCTGAATAATTTTTAGACTCTCTTGGGAACACTAGAACCTCTATGTCAGAAGATATATCCTGTATATTAAACTTATACATCTTTGCACCTTTTTTAGTGACAAGTTTTTTAGAATTAGAAATGATTCCAGCTATAGCAACTCTAGAAGATGCAGGCAATTCTGTTATCTCAATTATTTCATGTGAAATATTTTCAGAAAGAAGATCCCAAATTCCATCTACTGGATTCTTAGATATATATAACCCAAGTTCATCTTTTTCCTTTTCAAGAATAGATAGCTCAGTTCTTCTTCCAAAGTCATCGTCAAGAACGCTGTCTATTAGCTCGTCAAAAGCTCCAGCTTTAGTAAGGTGCTCAAGTGTTCCCTTCTTTAATACTGCTGGATTGGTTCTTCTAAAGAAATCATGCATGGAATCATAAGGGTTATCTTCATCTCTATTAGAGAGCACCGCCTCTGACACTGCATACCCTATGCCACTAATTGCAGCTAGACCAAATATGATAGTGTTCTCATCTATTACTCCAAATTCTTCTGTGGATTTATTTATAGAAGGTGGGAGAACTTTTATATTTCTTTTTCTGCAGTCTGCTAAATATAAAGACTGCTTATCCTTGTTACCCACTACGGAACTCATTAAAGCTGCCATGTACTCTACGGTATAATTTGTTTTTAGGTAACCTGTTATGTAGGATATCATAGCGTAGCTAGCAGCGTGGGCTCTGTTGAAACCATATCCACCGAAGTACTCAATATCAGAATATATTTTATTAGCTTTATCTTCTGGCAAAGAAGATGTGCTCATGCACCCTTGAACAAATTTTTTTCTAAACAAAGAGATCTTATCCATTTGTTTTTTACCAATAGCTTTACGCAAATCATCTGCTTCTGCAGAGCTAAAACCAGCTAATTCTCTAGCCACACCAAGAACATCTTCCTGGTATAGCATGATTCCCAACGACGGTCCTAATACTTTTTCTAACTTTTCGTGATCATACTCAACTTTAGATCTATTATGTTTTCTATCTATGAAAAGTTTATCCATTCCAGAACCCATTGGCCCTGGTCTATAAAGAGATATGAGTGCCATGATGTCTTCTATGTTTTGCGGCTGAAGTTGAACCATCAATTCTCTCATGCCAGATGATTCAAGCTGAAACACTCCTATGGCGTTGCCCTTGCCAAGCTCATTATATGTCTTTTTGTCATCAAGAGGTATTGACTCTATGTCTATGCTTACCCCTCTACTTTTTTTAACTATCTTTACACACTGGTCTATGACACCAAGGTTTCTTAATCCCAAAAAGTCAATCTTAAGCAGGCCACATTGCTCCACTCTACCCATATCCCACTGAGTTACGACTGGGCTATCTACTCCCTTTCTCATGATTGGAAGATAATCTGTTAATGCACCTTTTGATATAACTATTCCGGCAGCGTGTATTCCAGTTTGTCTTACTAAACCCTCTAACCCAAAAGCAGTGTCAACTATGGTTTTTGATTCTTGATTGCTAGAATATTCTTTTTTAAACTCAGCAACTTCCATGCACTCTGATAGAGACTTTGATACACCAAGCACTGGTGGAGGAACCAGTTTTGCTACCCTATCTCCAGTAATAAATTCATGACCTAAAGCTCTTGCAGCATCTCTAATTGATTGTCTGGCACCAGTTCTATTGAATGTACAAATGTGTGCAACATGGTCTTCGCCATATTTATTTCTTGCATACTCTATGACTCTATCTCTATGTCTATCATCGAAGTCAAGGTCGATGTCCGGCATCGATTTTCTTCCTTCTACTAAAAATCTTTCAAACATCAAACCAAATCTAATTGGATCAAGATTTGTAATATCAAAAGCGTAAGACAGAACGCTTCCTGCAGCAGAACCTCTACCCCAACCTACTCTGATATCGTTCTCTTTAGCCCACCTAACGAGGTCAGATACAACCAAGAAGTATTCAGGAAAGCCCATCTCTTTAACGACTCGCAGCTCATGATTGGCTCTGTCTAATATATGATTAGGTAGCGGATCTCCATACTTCTTCTTTAGGCCTTCCCAAGCAAGTCTTTCAAAGTATGTTGTTGAATCTTCGGTTGTTGGTATCGGGAAATTTGGAAAGTGCATTTCTCCAAATTCTAAATTAACTTCAATCATGTCGTTTACATGCATTGTATTCTTAAGAAGTTCGTCAGAAAAAATAGAAGCCATTTCATCATATGACTGTAAATAAAACTGATCGCCAGAAAAAGAAAACCTATTAGGCGTATGTATATTTGAGTTTGTTGCTACACAGAGCATTATGTCATGTGCATTTGCGTCATGCTGATGCACATAATGGCAATCACCGGATGGAACAACCTTTGCGCCAATATAATTAGCCAGCTTAATTAGATCAGGTATGATAGTGAGCTGTTCTTCAATGCCATGGTTTTGAATCTCTATGAAATAATTTTCTGCGCCTACAATTTCCTGCATAGATGTTGCGTGCTTTAAGGCGGTGTTATAGTCTTTTCTTAAAAGAGCTTGAGAAACTTCTCCATTAAGACATCCTGATAAAACTATTATTCCATCTGAATGTTGTGATATTAAATCATGATCTATTCTAGGCTTCACATAATACCCCTCAGTGAATGCTCTAGATGACATTTTAATTATATTGTGATATCCAATATTATTTTTTGCTAATATAGTTATATGATATGGACCTCTTTGTTCCCACTCATTCTTTGAGGGACCTGATCTTTCTTCTTCGTCTCTGTCAAACCTACTTTTTCTAGCCTGATAGAATTCAGATCCAAGGATTGGTTTTACCCCTGCTGATTTACCAGCATCGTAAAAGTCTAACCATGAATGTATATTACCATGATCAGTAGTAGCCAACCCAGTCATCCCTAATGACTTAGCTCTTTCTAGGTACTGCTCTACGCTGCCATGCCCGTCTAACATAGAGAATACAGTATGATTATGTAGATTGGTCCAGTTTTTCAACCTAATCCTCTTTTTCTTTTAATTGCTTTTAAGACATTTTCAACGTCACTTCTATAACATACGGTTACAGTTCCTCCACAGTATTTGCAAACAGCAGAATGTCCCTCTTGGGCAAAAACGCTATTGTACATATATTTGTCTGGCTGTTGATTGCCACATTCGGTGCAAACACCTACTGCATCGTCTTCCTTACTCATGATCCTCCTTTCTTGGTGCAGAACTATATGCAAATCTAATTGGTGATGGAGAGGACTTTTCTTGAGTCTCTATAAATCTTCCATTTACTTTTACATATTTATTTCTTTGCTCCAAAGAACACTCTCCGCAGCCAACGCCAACTGAGTTTGCTCTTTCGCAAGTATATGGTCTACCGCCAATAGACATTTGTCTTCTCTTTATCCAATCATTAATATGAGAGGATGATTTAGAAAAATTATAATCTCTACAATGTGAAAGTATCTCATGTAGATATTTAATAGAGTCTTCAGTATATGTAAGTATTGAACACAGGAACAATCTAGCTTCGTGTTCTAGATATCCATCGTCAATTGCTTGTTGATGAAGTCTTTTTACGGCAGAACATTTGTTTAATAAATTATCCTTATTGAATACTTTAGGAGTTTCTTTTAGATCCTTGAAAGCTTTTGCCCCATACTTATTGAAGTATTCTAATGGGTCGTCTTTTCTTTTTTCGTGCTCTTCTATATCATAGGTATATTGCCTATACCACTCATTAGCTTTATAATTAAATTCTTGCTTACACACTTCTAAAGAAGAAGGGCTAGAACTGTATTCCTTAATAGCTTCTATGCCTTTTATGAAAACATTGTCTTGCCCATATGGGTTCAATAGAGTTTTATAGTATCCAGTACTTTGATGTTTTGAGCCAACAAGTCTCCACATTCTTCTAGCATCATATACACTAAAGTCTAAAGTATTTAAACTTAGCTTAGATTTTAAATCATTAGCAATAAATCTATATATCTTAGGAAGACTATTAGATGGATTTATCCCCAGGCAAATTGGCTCACATTCTATGTGAAATCCTTTCTTTCCAGTAAAATAAACCAATACAGAACTCTCTGGTATGTGATGTATTAGGTGATTATACAATTTAACACAATCATCATAAGCATCTGATATAGACTCGCTATCTATATCAAAGTAAAGTGGGCCAAGTCTTATCGCCTCACTTATGTCTATGCTGTTATAGGCAAAGACCGATGTATATATACCGGTGTTGTCATTTGAGCTAGCATACATCGGTATCTCTTCCGCTGTCAGTATAACTGGTTGGCCATTCTTTTTATCTCTAATCACCCTATTGAGTGATGGAACAAATCTAGCTACTTCATAATATTTCCATTGTGAAAGAAACTTATTTTCTTCAACTTCTATTTTCATATAGTGGTATTTTACCAGATTCTTGTTTTGAATTCCACAAAATCATCTTGTTATCTTTTATCATTTCTTCGGAATGAGTTCTATAATACACAGATTCTTCTATAAAATATTCCATCTTTTTTATTGCCGTAAATCGTTTTAATAAACGATCATCAATTTCGTTCATCTTGTTGCGTCTTCCATCTGTCTAAGTTTATATTTTCTCCATCAACAATATAATGAACCTTTGATGCAACATTGTCTGCAAGGTGAACTATCATGTCCATATATGTAATGGGGATAGTCTCTGGCACTGGAGACCATGGCCCTAGGTGGCATCTTACTAGTCTTAAAATTGATTGTACGATGTCCTCGGATATAAAAAGTGTTGAAGATTGTGATTCCGAAGCGTAGTTCTTATCGTCTTCTTGACACTTTTGCACTAGTCTTGCAACCGTATATGGGTGCATTGGATCATAGTGAAAAGAATCCTCTCCTTCAAGTTTAATCCCCTTAGTGACATCATGCAAGATGCAAGCTGCAAAAACTATATCCGTATCCTCTTTAGATAAAGAATATGATTGGCACATTATCTTAGCTGCTCTAACTACTCTCTTTGTATGAAGGACATTCCCACCATAATTGTGCTCATCAGCTGGATGATACTTGCCAGAAAAGCTTGAAGGTATAGACCAAAAACTAGAAGCTCTTAAAAGAATAGCTCTTACGAAAGATTTTATAGACTCATCAAATATGTAATTTATTTCTTCTAAAATTGGTTGAAGTATTTTATCCTCATCCTTTTTTGGTATAACACTGTTGTTCTCTGACAATATTTCATCAAGTATATTATTTGACATTTGTTTGTCCATCCTTTTTTGTGCTGATATTCCATTTAGAACACACTGCATCGTGTGGACACGAAGTGCAATATGAAATCATGCCTCTTCTAGGCAGAAATAACTTATCCTCAAAAAGCGTAGAGCACCACGCATCTACTGTTTCAAGGTCTTCTTTTTTACTTTCAAACTTAGTAAAGTTAGGCTTAGGATTTAACAGGTCGTAGTAACCAAATTCTGTTATGTCTATCTTATTTCCGTACTTACTAAAATAGCTCATGTTCATCACGGCAAAGTCTGTTGAATACAGGTATTGTTTTTTAAACTTTATATTAAAAACCCATTTAACTACATATATTTTTTTATTGTAATAATAAATTAAATCAAACTTGTCGGTTATGGCAACTTTATTATTAACTGGAACTATAAATTCTTCATCAATTGCAATAGGTATAATCCCACTATCTGAAAAGTTTTCTGATATCGCCAATAAAGCTGAAGCAGCTCTGCTAGTAAGGCTTGCATTATTACCATAGAAACTTTCGTGCTGCTCATGAGTTATGTCATATGCAGTGGTTCCCTTTGGGTACCATATCTTCTCCCATCTATTCAATAAAGAAGAATATGATGGAACTGATCCTGATTGTTTTTTATAAAAAAAGAAATTTACGATACTCTTTAAAGCATTCTCATACTTTATATAAGTAAGATCTCTTCCACCTATTTTCTCAGTTAGCTTGTCCACATGCCTATAATCATACAGTCTTCCGCACAATTGATAATCTTTTAATTCTTTAACTGTTAATTTTAACATAACTTCCTAAATAACGCTCATTGAATCAACTATATCGCTGACATCAAAATCTGAATCTTGGTTATAGCTTTCTTGGGTGATTGCTTCATATTCTTCATATGTTTTTCTTTCGTCTACATATTTCACTAAAGGAGAATCATATACAAAAGTAGATCCCGTAATTCTATTCTTTGGTATCTGCAGCTGCATCACATTTTCATCTTCTGAATCATCACCGCTAACTAGCTTTTTATCTGTAATGAATATTGTAACGGCACACTTTTGTTGTATAGCTAATGAGCCACCAGTGTCAGACTGTTGAACTACTTCTCTTTTTTCTTTCATTCTATTTGAGTTTTCTTGGGCAGTGATAATTAGAACGCAGTTCATATCTCTAGCTAGCTTCTCTAAGCGAACCATCATTTCTTCAAATTCACCCCAACGAGGTTTTCCTTTTCCACCTTTGGTAAACATGGACTGGATAGTATCTATTACAATCACATCTGGGACGCGATCAGCATCTCCCATGATGTCTCTTAGCCATCTTTCTAGGTCTTCAAAATAAGGAGTGTCTGGATCATGTCTAACCATAAACCTATCGCCCCATTGATCTAATTTATCTCTAAAAATTTTAAGATACTTATTTTTTTGTTCTTCATTCCAAGTACCAGACTCTTTATAGACATTCTTGCCAATTATTTGAGTCATCAAGACTCTTTCCCAGTGAGAAATTGCCTCTTCAAAATTTACATATAGAACTCTATATCCGGTGTCTGCCCAGTGATTGATTAAACACTTTGCAAATGTACTCTTTCCTTTTCCTGAACCTGCAATTATAGCATGAACTGCGCCCTTAAAGAATCCGCCCTCATCAGTGTAGCCCATGGCTCTATTTAAAGATTTATATTGTGTGGGCAGAAAGTTTGGTATTTCCAGTAGATCTTCTGCTCTTTTGGATATGTCATTAGCGGTAGTAACATTATCTAAAGGATTATAGTTTAATTCGCCTTCAAGATCTTTGATATCAGAAGTGATTTGAGTTATTCTAGATATGTCTTTTTCATTCTTTTCACCCTTTTGAGTGATCAAGATCTGAAGCTCCTGCAGAGAGTCTAGTTGCTTTCTCTTATTAGCTTTGTGCTTTACAAGCTTAGTGATAGATTCAGGAGTAGATAGATCTATGGACATTAGAATGTCCATCATTACTGTAACGCCAGAGGCTCCACCCAATGCAGAATAGATATCTGTTTCTGAGTCTAACCATACCTTAAAAGCTATAGGGTCTACTATATCTAGCTTCGTCGTATGATGATAAGCAAGGAGAGCTTTATAGAATTCATTTATTCCAGTTTGACCATGTATTGTGCCCACAATATCTTCAGGAAGAAAGGCATCAAAAAAACTTATCGCATCTTTTTCTCTAAGTGAAAGAGCAAATATCTGATACTCAACTGGAAATTCTTTCTCTTTTTGTTCCGTATCTAGTTCAGATTCCATCTTGTTTTCTTTTTTCTTTCATTTTTTTATAATAATCTTTTCTACTTTCAGAGTTCTTTTTCTTTGCCTCTAGGTAGAATTGATTATTTTTTAGTGTTCTTTTTTCAACACGTGCTGGCATATCTGGTGCGCTTTTTATAGCCTGTAACATTCTATCATATACTGACTCTTCTGATAGGTTATCGTTGTATCTAAAAACAATAAGAGCTATACCCAGGTCCTTGCACATCTGCATCTTTTTTACATCTCTTTTTTGCGCTTCTTCAAACTCATATATTGTGTCAAAGAATCTTTGAGTGTAGAAGAAATGCTGTCTACCATGATATTCTGCAGCGAGATTGTACTTTGGGCAGTATACATCTAACCTAAGTTTATCACCTAAGTGATGCTCGTTGACAATTTCTTCTCCTGGTAAAAGTTTTTTCATAACTAGAGTCAAAGCTGTTTGGCCTCTTGACATCTTTTTATTCTTTTCTTTTATCCAAGAAAGACCTAGTTGTTTTATTCTTTTATTTAAATTAGCAACTGATAGTGATAGTTCGGCAGCTATCTGAGTTAAAGATAAATTACTTTCAAACAATAGATCTTTAAGAAACTCATCATCGTCTTGGTGTTCTTCCCATTTTTTCTTCAAGTCCGCCCTCTTTATTTCTATCAAATGCTCGTGCTACAGTCAGTGTTTTTCCAAGGTCTAAGATTGACATCTTTGTTTTTTCCCAAAGCTTAGGAGCTATAGCGGAAGCAAACATTGGACAATCAAGAATGCACATCTGATATTCTCCATCGAACTCAGATACCTGAGCTAGAATCGAGTCTATCTTATCATAAAAGTCATTGTATGGTACCTGTATAAATGCAGAGTCTTTGGAAAAAAACTTTCCAATATTTGATTTATGCTGGAAAGAAATAACTAATACCTTATTGTGTTTAAAATAATACTGCATAAACGTTTTAAATACGTCATAGTCTTCATTGATATAGTTCTCAAGAAAGCATGAGTCATAGAATACTTTGTCTTTTAGGCCAACTTTACTAAGTTTGTCCTGTTGTGAGTAAATAAAGTCAGCTTGTATTCCTGCAATGTATTGTGGATCATTAGAAGTAATGCTTGTAAGTATTGATTGAACAAAATTCTTTGGTGGTTTTTTGTCGCCTTTGATATCCCCAAGTATAGAGAAAAATGAGGATCTTGTATATGATACAAAAGCAAATCTTTTTTTCTTTTCTATAAGGTCTGTTACTTTTATTATAGTTTCTTTAGTGTTGTATGTTTTCATTTTAAATTCCAATTTACTAGTACGGGATTAGGATCTACGATAGACTCAATATGTTGAATGTTATGGAATTCGCCTTTGTCTATGGACATGTATCTTTTATGTTTAATTACCTTATCTTCATCTCTAGCGTAACCAAGATGTTGCATCATTAAACCTGAATGAACCCAGTAGTTTTTTTGTTTTAACCAATCAAATACATAGGTTGGCTCAGAACCACAGGCAAGCTTCTTGTCTAAGAATGTGCCACTATTTTTATATCTAAAAATTCTAGAGCTGTTATTTGGGGCCCATAATTTGTCAACTCTATACTGAGTTTCATTCCACATATGATAGAACCTAACATTAGCGACATCATAAGGATTTGACTGTAAAACTTTTTTAATCTCTACACCATCTTCATGGAATAACATCTCGTCGCAATCAATTGCAATAATCCAGTCGCCTTCTTTGGCTACTGTTTCTAGGTTTTTCCAAGCATTAAGTCTAAGGTGACCCTCATGCTTTTCGAACATTGTTTCACTACTACTAAAAACCTCTGCGTACTTAGAAGCAATCTGTACTGTATTATCTTCTGAACAATCATCAGTAAATACTATCTTATCTACTTGAGTAGATAGTCTTTCAAGTACTTTATCTAAGAATCTTCCCGATTCATTTTTTCCGACCATTTGTGCTATTAACATTTTTCCTCTTTATAAATAAAGTGGAGGGTTAGGAAACCCCAACCCTCCACTTAAGATACTTAATATCAGGCCGTGAACTCTTCTAATTGCTCACGTGCTTCTACTGACGAAATGCGCTCAATTTCTGTTGACTTAAACAGAAGCTCTCCATCTGATCCACGGCGACCCATGGCTACTTTTTGTGCTTCTGTCTTATTGTTGGCCTTGACCAAGCTGGTTGTTGTAACAGCAAAATATTTGAACTTATTGTCTGACATTTTGTTTTCCTTTTATTTATGGCTTTCGCCTGTTAATGTAACGTCTGTAAGTATATCATCGAGCACTTGCGATATCAACTTATGAGCAGTATTATTTTTAGACTATAATTTAGATCTAATAGCTGTAGCAGATATAGATTGAAGTTCAGGAGAAAGATCAACTTTTTCTATTTTGTATCCAACATCTCTACCATAAATTATATTGGTAATGTTTGGAAATTGCAATACAAAAGGATTAGTTTCTTTTGACTCAATAAACTGCTTAACTTCGGGATAAGTAAAAGGATCTTTCTCGGAAGTCTTGTAGCTAGATCTAACACCTATCACAACTTGATTAGTTCTCTTTAATCCCTCGCTCATGAGAGCAGAATGCCCATCATGCCAAGGCTGGTAACGACCAAGTAGCAACGTAGTTGGTTTAGTCCAGTCTACGAGCTTAAATCGATCAATAACAAAGTCAACTTCTTGTTCAATAGTAAGATGTCGCTTTATTCTAATGTCATAATTTATTGGATCTTGCCATATAGCGTTAGTATCTTTATATTGACTTTCATCTATTCTATCTACCCATATAATTTTATCGGCGTGACCAAAAGATTCTCTTGTAGCCTCTGTAGGACATATGAAGTCAACTACGACATCTCTATCTTGATCAGAAATAAGTCTGGCAATAGCCCCAACTCTTCTCGCTTGTTCTATGCGGTCCTCTATAGAGAAGCCAAGATCAGAGCTAAGATCAGCTCTTACCACATCAGCGTTGATGTGGATTGAGTTAGTCTTAGCTGCCAATTGAGTAGCTAGCGCTGTTTTGCCAGCTCCCGGCAAACCTATAATTAATATTATCATAAGATAAACCTATCTTTATTAGTAGTATACAATCCTACAACTCTATCGTAAGAGTTATAAGCTAATTTCATTATATCATTAAACCTAGGGGTCATAAGATATTCTTGCATTTTCATGTCGCGACTAGAATGAGGCTCTACTTTGTAAGGATCTACATATTCTGTAGGAGGTAAAAATTTAGAGATAGATATTGTTAAAGAATTATCTTTATCGCCAACAATAGAATCAAATGGAACAACAAAGATATCTTTAATATTATTATATATAAAATCTGTCATTCTAATATAAAATAAAAAACATTTTTCTATATAATAATAATCATCCTCAGTATAAATATAATCTTTTAAAGGATTTAAAATTCCGTTCACATTATTGTGGACAATAAATTCAGATATATAAGAACTAACACTCTTAAGAGGATCTCTAAAAGTAGAAAATACAAAATGATTATTATTGATTGCCTCTTTAAAGGCTACTTCTTTATGACACAAGGGGAATGGCATAGCAGAATCTGGAAAAGCTAATAGAATCTTTCTTCTAAGGTATCTGTTACCTTGTCTTGGAAAGCCGTCAACAGTGACTTTAAAAGAACCTTCTTTTCTAACTTGAAAATCTATGTCATGTATATAAAGATCATCAGTATCCTCAACCCATACTCCATTAATTTTAGACCATCCACCGGAATCAGGAGCTAAATATTTTTTCATATTTGTACCCTAATTAATTGGATAATGAATAGTTATATATTCTATGGCATCTTCTATGTTTTCTAAAATTTTAGTTGACATATACTTCATGTATGGGCGATCTTTATTTTGATTAGAACACATTACTATCGTTGGCTGATCATGCATTTTAGCCCAGGCCATTTCGTAGTCAGTTCCTATGTACGCACGATCTTCTAACATATACTCAACCAAAAGTATATCAGACTTCTTCTGCATGAAAAGATTTTTTTGCACGATTTCTTCCGGAGACATGTTGTTGCCTTCAGGTATGGAGGTTGGATCCAGCACTTTGTACCCACGCTGAGACAACATAAAGGTCGCTTCTTTTCTCCACCCTTTTGCATAATCGCCAACATAATCCATGGCACCTGCCAAATACACTGTAATACTCATGCTGGCCAATGGTACTCTAGGTTTGATGGCTCGTCAAAATATTTAGAGTAATATTCATAATCTTTTCTAAGAAGATTAGATCTATGAGATCTATGAAATACATCTTCGCCAAACCAAGAAGGGTATATTATTGAAGAATGATCTACGTCTTCAAACTTCATATTATTTTTATAACCTCTATCTATCCATTCAAGAATAGTATAGTTTTGATACAACTTTAAAGCTTCTTCATATCCAGTCCACATTCTTGTAACTGGATGATTGCGCCAACCCTTAGTGGGGGTTCTTTCCATCAATATGTTAAGGACCTGGAATGTTTCTACTCTTTGTTTGCCCAACCGACGGTAGTCTAAAACCTTTACTGATTGCACAAAATCAGGATATGGTAAAAATGTTTGCATTACTTTTCTTTCTTGAATTCCTGGAATGTCTTGTCGCCTACACCAAAGTATTCTCTAGCTAAGCCAGCAGAAACTATGTCTGTATTTAGACAAGCTCCTGCTTCATTCCATACTCTAGCAAGTATTCTTCCATATTTCTCGTTCTTATCAATAATTGTTTCTATTTTAATCTTATGACCAGCAGCAGTAATCCACTGATCTGTAAATTCTTTAGCGGCCAAGCCCATTTTCTTTTCTTCCAGATTGGTAGTGCGACTCTCTGGAGTATTAATTCCGTATAGTCTTACCCTACCTTTTCTAAAGGTATCGAATCCTAGGTCAATAAGAATATCAAATGTATCTCCATCAACTATTTTTTTAACTTCTGCGTTATATATCCAAGGGTTTAATTTATCTGTCATTTTAATCTCTTTCTATTCCTATGTGATCACATGCTTTTCTAAAAATTTCTCTACTTATAGGGAAGTACTTGTCTGCGTGACTAATTCCTTCTCCTGGCTTTGGCGTTGATGCATGCCAACTATGGCCAATCGATATCGACCCATCGTATACTACGTTATAACCTAGGTGTCTTGCAAAGTAAGAGCACCAAGTTTCTTCATAGTAGTGTGGCGTTGGCAGGAAAGCTCCTATTGCATCAGGGTATAGTTCTCGATACTTTTTATTATTAGTCATATCATCCCATACATCTCTTCTTACGAAGTAAGCAGATCCCGATACTGTAACGCAATCAATCTGATCTTTATAGAGAGAGTCTTGCGGATCATGCTCTCGCCAGCCTCTATGCTTAGGCTGCGTGTTGGTTCCAACTATTCCTGCATGAGTTATATAACCATACTCGTCTCTTTGCTTTGGTCCAAGTATATGAATGTTTGGATTATTGGCAAATGCTTTTTCTATATTTAAACAGTCTTCGCTGGTCATCCAAACATCACCATTCAATACTCCAACTATCTCTGAGCTACTCTTAGAAGCCATGTAGTTAATTGCAGAGGAATAACCTATATTCTTTCTTAGGAAAGTTCTATCGATTAGATAGCGTTCCTCGTTCTCTCTTAACCAAGGAACAAAGTCATCTGTAGAATCATTGTCCATGATATAAAGGTTCCAGTTTTTTACGAGCGCACCATTTGGATTATAGACGTCTGAGTGTAGAGTATCCAAAAATCTCTGCAACAGTTTTCTTGTATTATAATTTACAACACATAAATCAATCATGAGTTTCCCCCAATACCATTTCTCTATGAGCTTTAGAAATAAGCGTTAAGTTAAACGCTTCTTCATAGTTTGCTCCAGAATTTATTAAAGAAACAAATTCTTGTTTAGCACCGTCTAGGTCATAGAGACAAAATTCCTGAAGTCTATTTAGGTACTGCATCCAATTAACTTCATCTTTTTGTAAAGACTTTTTTCTAAATGATACGTTAGCTAATAAAGCCCCTATCAAAAAAGAAACTATAACTGTCTTTGTATACTTACCATTTTTCATCTGCATAATCTTCTTCCGGACTAAAATATGTTTCTCTGACGTGCAATCTAATCTCATCTGCTATCTGCAGCCAAGATCTTTTTTCTTCTTTATCTACAGAATTTTTAGCCATAGAATCATACATGGAAATTATATGATCAAATCTCTCCATGTCAGCAACATATACTGCTTGCCCTGGAAGTACTTTTACATTAACTTTTTTCTTTGTATTTAATTTTTTACTCATCACTTTGCTTCTTGCTCTTTATTTCTGCGCCCATTACCTCTTCTTGTGGAACTGGATAAACACAAAGGTTATTTTTATCCGGCTCAAATGTAATGAACAACACTTTTTTATGCTTTAGAGAATACCCTTCTGGTGGTGGCGATTCTAGTGCAATCTTCTTTGAGGCGCAACCAAATACTTGGCTCAACCCCTCATATGTAACAATATAATTTAATTTTCCAGCTGCCATTTTTCTATTCCATTTAAAGATACTCCACACTTCTGCAGAAAATTATAAACGTTATCCCAATCTTTATACTCAGAGTTTACTAGATAGTATACTTCTTTTACTGTACTGTTGGCTATCATTTTAGCACATGTGAAGCATGGGGGTCCATTGACAAACATCTTTTTTGGACTTGAACTGTAATCGCAATGAAGAAGAGCATTTTGCTCTGCGTGAATTGCTATACAGTTATCATAATTCGATCCAGCTTGTGAATTATCGCTCAGTCTAGGACACCCACCGTCTTTACAGTGATCAAAACCGCTTGGCCCACCATTGTAACCTACACTAACAATATGATTATTGTCATCTATTAAGACTGCTGCGTATTGTTTTTTTGCACATGTAGAAAAAATCTTAGCTGTTTCAATACACAGTTGCATATACTTTTTATCTTTTGCACCATAAGACATATCAAGTAATCCTATTGATTATTTAATATCATAATGATATCTATTGTCGTCAGATGTTTTCCACTTATTTGCATCTTCGACATCCCATTTTCTAGTATTAACAAACCTATCAATAAGATTTCCTTCTTTAGTTGTAAAGGATGGATCGAATAATCTAACTCTATTATTTGGCTGTATTGCATAGTTCCCATCGTCTCTAAGCATGACGTGACCGCATTTGTGCTGACCAGGGTTTGTGCTGAACCCAAGGTTTATGGTGTTATCATCAGGAGCATGCCAGTCAAGAGTGAATAGATACTTTGTATCAACAAACTCACCAGACCTACTTACATACTTCATTCTCATGTTTCTCATTGCTTGGAATTCGGTAACTGCTATGTGTGGACTAAAAGAGTTCCAAAGAACAAGTTCGTGAATATCGACTTCAGGAACACCTGGTCTTTCGCAGAAAGCATTTATTGGCATGCGCCACCAAATGCCACCATCCTCCATTAAGAAGTGAAACAGAGGACTTCTTCCCTGGATGCTTGTTACCCCAAAAATCATGCAAGGAAAATATTTACCATGAGAATCTAACTGATCTCTCAAAAAGTTTCCTCTTACATAACATTCAATCATTGGAACGTTAGCGTTAAGTTCTGGCATTTGTTTATATAACTTTCTTATTAATAAAGTCAGACCATTGACAATATAAGACCACATATAAAAGCTAATGCAATTGATGCACCAAGCATTATGAATCTTGTTCTATTATTCTTTTCAATTTGAGATGCAAATTGTAAGCCACTTGACCAATTAATCAGTACGGCAAAAAGTAGGGAAACAATTATGTTTAATACCATCTTAGTTTAATGTCCCGTCAATAAAGACTTAAAGCTTATCGGGAATAGTGGTTCTACTATTTCCCTTATAGCCTTAGCGTACTCTTGTATTTCAAACTGTGATTCTTCCGCCAGTCTTTGGGACAAGAACAATATGACAGACTGTAGAGAGCATGACCATCTATATACTACATACATAGAATATGCAGGCAAGAATAGTCTAGCTTGCTCTGGCGCTATCCCATTGTCCATAGCCATGTTGTACAAGGCCTCACCCTGCTCTGCGTGTCTAGCTAGGGCGTCTGTCAGCAGAGAGCCCACAAAGGGGTCTGCCAGGCCGTGTGAGCCTTGTTTCTTGTCTTCTGGAGCCAGTCTCCATTCTTCAACTTTTGGAATATAAAACTCAGGATCCATAGTTATATATCTTCTTGAAGATTCGTTCCAAGAATCCATAGTATGGTCTGATCCGACAACATACTTCCAATGCTGGCGAGCAACCATCAAGGGAGCTTTAAATTCTAGTGTGACAAATGCATGTCTAAATGGAGACATATGATTTTCTCTAGCTAAAAAGTCTATAAGTCTTGCATCGCTTTTTGACAGCTCATGTGACTCTTTAGCAAAAGATGCTCTAGCAGCATTTACCACAGATAGGTCACTACCCATTCTATCTACAAGTCTTACATAACCCTTATCTAATACTTCTATAGTCTTATTTTCAACAGACATTTAATTCTGGCCTTCTTCTTCTTCATCTTCATCGTCTTCATTCAACAGATCTAAATCCATTTCATCTAGTATAGCATCTGATTTGGAAGTATGTATGAACAGATCCTCAGAAGCCTGATAGAGATCTGCCATATATTTTTCGGTATCTTCTGAAACAGTAAAGTCTTTTTCAGTATACAGCCTATATATCATTGAGTTAATACATATTAAAGCATCCATTAAAGACTCTTGAACTAGGAGAAGATTTTTAATATCAATTACTTCTTGGTCTTTAGAATCATTTAAACCTTCTATTGAATTAGAAGACATAATTTCTGAAAACATTTTATTAATGTCATCTTCTTCATATTTAGACATTTTTATCCTATCAACTATTATCCTTGATGAATTTTATTTCACAAGCGTCAGTTGTACAATATGCTTCTCCTATTGCATCAGCAGCCATACCAGCATAAACTCCTGTTAGGTCTATGGGGAATAATTTCATTAGACCTTCTTGTTCATACTCTTGCTCTGTTATTTGAGTATAAGGCATCTGCAAGTATGTATCATTGCCCGTAGGTAGGAATGATACTGTTTTTAACTGCCCATCATACATGTGGAGAACGGTGCCCACGTGTTGCTTTTCTGTCTCTGCATTAAAAGATACAGTAACAGATACTGAGTTATCTGACCAGTATCTCTGAGCTGCTGCAGCAAGTGCTATTTTTTCAAATATTGTTACATCTTTTTCAGAACGAACTGAATTAGATTTAATTGGAAAATAAACAACGCTAGTTGTATCTGGCGATTCTGCTGCTGGCTCAACTTTATAATTAGCCATTTTAAACAATGGAAGCATTGGGTCATCATTGGAGAATCTGATGGTTCTATTGAAGTACTTGCCACCTGGTGTCCAATGAACCCCAGGAGACTCTCCAGCTAGAATAGATACTGTGCCTGAAGGTTTAACAGTTGTCATTTTAATTGACTCACGTACGCCTAGCCATTCAGAATAAATATTATCATATCTTTGAATAGTCTTATAGCCTTGATCCATCCAATCACGAAGAACTGGCATACCGTTCGTATCTGCAAAGTCAGCAACACCGGACATAGATGTTCCTATTCTGCGGTTGCGCTGCATGATTGCATTTGTCTCTTCCCAGTGTGTTGGAAGAAGAGTTACGGTTTTTGCATAAAGATAAGCAAACTTCAATGTACGCTTGTAGTCATCGAGAGAATCGTGTCTACCCAAGTAAGTCTCTACTAAGGTGCAGCATTCGTATGACTCAAGCGATTGCTCGGCACAAGGGTTAAACCCAGCAACTCTATGATCCTTATTGTTGGCGGGGTCAGCAAGACGTCCATACTTACGGGACATATCCATCCAAATAACGCCCGGCTCACCATTTCTAGCTATGCCGTCAACTATGGCGGACAAGTCTTGTCCCACTGAGACTTCTACTGAGTTATTTGACATCCATCCCCAACCAGGACTATCAGCGTCATATGAGTTTCTCTCTGGAAAAACTTCTGAGTTTTTTAAGTTGAGGAAATCTTCATCATCTATTCTTCCTATTAATAACTCAGCTGAACGTCTAACATTGCCAGATACAACACATACGCCAATTAGGTTTCCAATGTCTGCTATATCTCTGCGTGTAAGTTTATCTCCTGCACGTCCAGTAAATATTTTCTTAATTGCTTTGTGTAACTTAATTAACGGAGCTGGACCAGAAGCTGTTCCTCCAAATGTTTTGATTGGACTACCCAATGGTCTAATCAAAGAGTAGTCAAAGTCTATAGGGCTTTGATCTTGCTTGAGATATGAATTAATTAAATCGCCAACAGATCTAGCCCAGCTTTCACGATCGTCCGCAATGACATCAATGACAGCGGGTTTATTTGGTTCGTAGATCGTAAAGTCTTTGTCTGCACCTTTGTCATCAAAACCAACGCCAACACCAAGCATTGATGCTTCCATTAAGAATGTAAAAGGCTTTGCTGGATTAAACTTAGACATTTCACCAGTACTTACGAATGCACAGTTCTGTAGAGCAGCTGAGTTTTTATGTACATTAACTGTTTGGGTTCCCATCATCCAAAGGCCACGACCTGGTGGAGTCCACTTGAGATTAAAGAGGCGATCAAATGCCTCCTTGGCACTTGCCTGAGCTTTTACATCGTTCCATGGAAGGCGACTCTTTTTGCAGTGCTCTTTTTGAAGAGAATACATACCATTAATAACACGCTCGCAAACATCGGCCCAAGTTTCTTTTGTGCCATCTTCTTTTAATCTAGAGTAAGTACGTAAAAATGTAATCTCACCAACAGAATTTCCTGCAGCATCGGTATAGCCAAATGGTGGCTTCTTCTTCCTATATCCATCAATGAAATCATCGTTTATCTTAAAAATAAACATAGACTGATTTTTTATTGATGGCTGCACTTGTGGTTCTTCTGTATTGATTGGTGCGTTCATTATATACTTCTCCTGTTATTTAATGCTTGTAATGTATTTTGGGTTAGTTTTGTTTAGTTCTGCTTTTTTTATTTTCAGTATTTGCTCTAAAGAGTATACTTTATATATTTCTTTTTCGATAAAATATCCGCTTCTCCAGTTCAAAACTTTTTCTATGTTCATTGGATAATTAGTAAAGACGTTGCAGATTATCGCCCCTCCATATATTTTAACTAAGTTTTTAACCTTCTCTAAAGCTTCTTGTTTTTTTTCATCTGTTGAGAATGATTCTTTATCCGTTCTCTCGTAGATCCAATTAAAAGCCTGTCTTGTCAGTGGGGAAACATCTATCTGATTAAAGATTCCAGACTGTAGCACAATCTTTCTATTCTTCTCTATTTCTAAATCTTTTTTAGCTATAGACTTAAATAAATCAAACCAATCTCTTTCATTGAACTGAGGCCAACCACCAACCCAAAATAGCAATACGTGTTTTTCGTCTGGTATTGCTGACTTATTTATTATGGGGGATAGACATGCACACGCTACGGACTTTTTAATGAAGTCTTTTGCTTGCTGCTCGTCGCCTAATCTTCTTTTCTGCACTGTCCACAGTTGTCCTATTTTTTCTTTCCAATCTGCTTCACCTAGATATATCGTTAGGTATTTTTCTGCTACGTCAAAAGATAGCGCACCATTTGTGGCCAACGCTTCTATGGACTGTATAGACATGGTTAATCCTCTTTATCTTCATCTAAAGATATAAAACTTGGTTATAAAAATTGAATTCCCGCCCCAAATTTATAGGGCGGGAATTCAGTAAGATCGCCTGTGATAGTATATCACAAGTTTATGCTTGCTAGCACTAGCGTGCTATGAGTGATTAAATTTATTCTTTCTAATATTTTTTTCTAGTAATAGATGACCAGTTACTAAAAGCCAAATAGATATTGGAACCAAACTTTTTGTTGGGTGTTCAGTTGATCTCCAAAAAAATCTTGTTAGCGTTTCCACTTTTTTAGTCTTTATGGCGTAAGCATCGTAAGCTGCGACTGCTGCTAAGAGAGCTAGCCAAGCATACAACCCAGATACTCTTTCGTCTTTGTCCAATACTATTGGAGACGAATAGTAATTAGAGAGCTTTTGAAGAGGCAACGCCTCGCCACTCTTGAACTTTATTTTTGCCATACTCATTATTATAGCCGGTTGGAATTGCTTGTCCAAACGTAGCATTGAAAACTTTGCTGCTTGCTACACCATGTTCTTCTTCAGGTCTAAATACTCCAAAGGTATTAGGTGCGCCTTGTGCATCAGTTCTAGGACCATGCCCAACGTTGTTCATCGCTTCTGCTGATGCTAAACCCTTGAAGGTATACTGGCGAAGCTTGTATTCATTTTCTCTTTCTGGGTGACCGAATGTGGCTCCAAAAACAGCAGATCCACTGAGGCCTTTGAATTCACTTGGACGGAATCTAGCGCCATCATAGGTTGCTGTGCCGTTAGGGAATGTTCCAGAAAGTGGGTGAATGTAGAATACACTACCTCTAAAGATTTGTGACATAAATACATCACCTGGGAAGTAACCAGTGCCAGGTACGTGATGATTATCTGGTGCACCGGTTAAAAGTTGGCTGGTATTATACAGCGGATAGTAAGAATACGTTCCAGTACCCTTAGTTTTGCCGGTCATTGTTGTATATGGATTAACCATATCGTCGGAGTCTACACCCCTTAAAATAGGTCTTGGACCTACATACGCAGTTGCCATTTTGCTCTCCTTATAGAAACCTTACAGTGTTATAGTAAAAAGATTGAGGCCTTTTTGCAACAATTAAAGATTATAATCCGCCTGGATAATTAAGTCTGAAAGAACCGGTGGTATCTTATTGTCTGCCATGGACATGGTTAGCTCTATATAGACGTGACTTGAAGTCCCGGTATTTGAATTTGGGCCATATGTTCCTCCACTTGGATAGAAAACCCTATAGGAAGATATCTGAGAGACCTGAGATTGTGGAACATTGTATATCTTTGGTGAAACATTTAATATCTCATTGATGGTTTTTCCGTCAGGTGCAGTAAATTTAATAAAGGTTTTTCCAGTAGGCATAAACTTATCATATCTAACGTCCATATTGGATAGACCATAAGTGTATACGTACTTGTCATTTTCTATTACATAACTCTTTTGTCTTAACAGTACTCTAACGGCAGTTATATTTTTTTCAGCGAAGTAAAAGTTAAGTGGACCTGAATTATGTATTGTGTCAGAACCTACAGTTGACCATCCACCAGGGGCCACCTTACCTATTGCATCGTATTGACCGTCGTAATACCCCGGATTAACAGGCAGATAATTATCCTTATCGGAAAGAGATGGATTTGGCGAAGTAGTATATTCTACCTTAACCACATTAACGCCACTAGCTGGGTGTGGCACCAGTGTTATGCAGTTTGCCAATGATGAACCCATTGATCCAGATGGAATTCTAACATAAAGATACAAGCTGACACCCAATGGGTTAGCCTCATTCAATATTACGTTTCTTCTCCATATCTTATCTGGTTGGTTTAAAAAAGCATACTGAACAGGGGTTGTGTCTATAACTGCACCGTTAGAGTCTCCACCAGAAAGAGCATTGTCTATTCTCGTCTGCAGGAAGTCTGGTATTACCTGTCCTTTTGTGGCACTAATGAATTTTATCTTAGAGAAAGAAGATCCTGTAATCTTAGGTAGGGTAGCCTGATTGTAATATTCATTATAGTCAAGTAGTTGATCTGCTCCTACGGAATACTCTGTTCCAGCAAATGGAGTTAGGTCTATTTGGGACTTTGAATATAGAGACATCTGGTTGGTGCTTAGGCTTTCCATAGCCCTTACCCTGTCTACTAAATCGTTTAAGGCAGATGTTAGAAATAGGTTTTCTTTTACAACTCTCTCTATTATCTCTGCTATTTTTTTGTCTAGAATACCATATTTGTTGTATAGGTATAATAGGTCTGAATAATTTTGTTCAACCCTGGTATTAAAATCTGTACTAGAGATTGGACCATGGTGCTGTTGAGATTTTTTTTCTGTGTATATAAATTCTGACACTTTAAATTATTCCTTTTTTCCAATTAAATCTTCTAACATATTTATTTTATTATTTAATAAATTTATTATTGATGAATTAATTCCATATTTTTTAAATTCTAAATTTTCTAAAAAAGACTCTGTATTAACAGTCTGTTCGTCTTGATTGTGATCATAATAACTATAGGTATTATACACCTTGGACGATAACTCTGCATCTATATAGTAGTCCGGGGTGGCCAAACTGAAATCATTTGCATAGTCAATGGACAATTGATCAGCCCTAGAATCTACCTCGTCTGCCATCTTGGAGAGCCTTGCGCAGTCTACCATAAACTGATCATAGTGCAAGTTCAAAACATTTGAAGGTATAGGACCTCTAAATGCCAACCTTTGTCTAGACAAGTTTGGTTCTAATACCAAATTTTTCCTGTTTAATTCTGAATAACTTTTTGTCATGATATACCTAGTGCTTAAATTTGATTCTGTAAGAGTTTATAGATGGTGCTGAGTATGCATTTTCTTTACCTCGCATTAGATCAGCTCTTAATCTTAATGTTGTAATTCCATTATTTAAATTTTCATAATAGTATACTACGCTTCCAACGCCTATTTCTTTTTCTCTTCTGTATACTATTTCTTTATTGTTTTCATAATTAATTATTGAAAAAACATTATCTGTATTAGAATATAGATTCCTTAAGTCTTCTATTTTTACATGGAATAAATAATCTTGATAGACTTTTATTCCTGGTACATTTAAAATAGATAGTCCATCAAAAAGGCTGAAGGATCCAATAAAGGAAGTTTCTGTTCCGTTTGATCCGTTTGTAGATTTATTAATTATAATAACCAAACTATTTTGACCTGAACGAAGATTCCACGTTACAGATTTTGATAGAATACCTGGTTCTATTTTCGATAACAAGGATCCATTTAGATAAATTTCAATATCCCAGTATTGAGCATCTATTGATTTCAAAAAATTCTTAGTAATTGTACTTGCTGCTTGGCTATGAATGTTTGTAGCTAAATGAATACTTCCATAATTTATTTCGCTTGATCCAGTAGAAAAAAATTCTTGACTGTTTGGAACTGACCTGGTAGAGAAGGTGGGTATTATATCGCTTCTATATCCAGACAAAACTTCTTGCCAACCAGACTGGTTTAAAGAACTTCCTGAAACTATGTTCATCTTTATCTGATTGCTATTTACGTTCTCTAAAATATATGGAGTGATTGGGTCTATTCCAGTTGGCATTTTTGCAAATCTATATAGATTAAATCCTATGTTATTATAGTCATTCTGATAGAAGTATGATTCTATTGGATTACGATTTGCTGTAGTTCTAGGAATTCTAACAAGCTCAGTATCAGTAGGAAGTATAGAGTTTTGTATTGGCTCTATCACATTCCTAGACCTTAGTGCAGCTCCATTAAAGTTTACAATTTTTTCGTTCAGCGATCCACTAGCATTAGTCGGAGATATCGGAAACCAATTAAAATCGTTTAACTGATCTGCACCAGAAACATCCTCTGCAATGTAATAATTTATATTACATCCTGAAGGTATGTTGTCATCTGTTTCTATGGAGACTGCGTCTATCATAATGGAGCTGTTTTGTTCTGCTGGTATAGATACCGGATTGCTAACATATATAGCGGAAGAATCATAATATGGCGATGATATAACTAGTTCATCTATTGTAAAGCCATAGGTATATTTTAGGGATTGGTTTGTATCAGTACTGACATAGTCTGGCTCAACCTTGGTTAAATATATTTCTACGCTAGAACAAACTTTTGGATCAAAATGAAAAGAAAAAACATCGTAGTCAGATGATCCAGACTTGCTAGCAAAAACAGACTTTGCCCTATCTGCACTGTCCACTAAGAGCACTGAAGTATCTACTTGCTTTGTAGATACCAATCTACCTTCAACTACAGATATACCGTTTTGACTAGAGCTTTCTATGGGTACTGTTATCTTCAAAACACAAACGCCAATTGAACTAGAATTATAACCACTTGTTTGATCTGATGATGTATATGACCATCTAGAATTGCTCAATCCATTAAATGCATTGCTGAAATCTATAGTTTGCGCATTTTTCTTTTGTCCGTCAAAGAACAACTCAACAGTTGCATTGTTTGGCTTATTGAGAATGTTAGCAACGTAGTTAAATAAACTAGAGTCTAATTTTGGTATTGTAACTTTTCTAATTTCTGTATCAACTAAAGCTGAAGTAAGTGAAATGTCAGTTGTTTCAGTATCATTAAAAGCGTTGCTAACACTGTAGTAGAATCCATCTGTGTTCTTTAGGGAGAAAAGATGGTCATCCACCTTCTTCTCAACCTCTGCCCTCTTAGATCTTAGGTGATCTATTCTAAACTTATAAGAAGAAACAGTCTCATATAATGCTTCGACTTCTTCATGAAAAGAATCATAGAGAACATCGACATTAAATAATGTGGTTGTCATTATCCTGTTTAACTTTTCGTGATCAATAAGGTTAGAGGCATTTAAGTCATCGTAATTAAGACTTACTGGTTGTCCAGTCCTGTTTCTGTCAAAGTATTGACCGTACAAAATTGATATATCATTGTAACTTGGCTCTTCACCAAGTGCATAATACATTTTAAAAATAGTATTTAAGAATCTTGCTTTTTGTATATTTTCTATACTCATTTTATTTAAACCTTATACCTATTTTGTATGATCCTAAAATGGGAGTAGAATTTCCGGTCTTTGCTTTTTTCATTATTGCTCTAAATCTTATTGATTTTATTGGACTTGGAATTTCTGGAGTATTATAATAAGCTATTTGAGGAAGCATATTAGTATTATCTAGATTTTGATTAAAAGATAATATCTCTGGTATGCCAACAAAATTCTTTTTCATTGGAGATACTTGTATCCATTTTAATCCGTCGTCTACGCTTATATAGTAATCTATAGATGTTCTAGATTCATTTGACTGAGGAACGTATTCTGCAACCTCTATACTTAATAGGTCAACGTCTTTATTTACGTAGAACGGTTTAGATATAATCTCAGCGGATTCTAAGTATATTTCTCTTCCTAAGAAAATATCCCTAATTCCCAAACTCGCTCTTCTAGCCGGAAGATACTCATAGTTTCTTTTAAGCCAAATTGATTCTGTATTATTCTTACTCTGTCTTGCCGTAACAGTCACGATAGAAAGATTAGATACCGTAGCAGGAGGTGTCGTACTATCTAGCGTAACCTTTGTATAACATGGGTAGCACGCAAGAGTTAATGCAGGTTGCAAGGCTAAGACAGGGAGGGTTTCCGTATTGTTATTTACCACAGTAAAAGTAAAATCATCTACTTTGGAAGCAACTGTGTACACTCCACTGAAAGATGCTGTGGAGACTAGACCATTTATGAACACAAATGCCCCAGCTAAAAAACCGTGCCTCTCTAGACACTTTATTGTTATGACCTGAGATGGTGCTGCAGTTATAGAAACATTTTCAACATCAATCTTTACGTCCTGTAATATTTTATTGTCCTCTAGAAGTACGCATGGAGTGTTTGCTGTCATTAAACTTTTGGTGGTTCGTAGAACTGCTTCACTTATATTAATACTTGCAGATCTTTTGAAGGTATAGAATTCTATGCCACCAAGAGTTTGTTTATTATAGAAGTAAACGAACTCTGAACCTTTTGTTAATTTCATGGCTGGGTTGTTTATATCAGAAGTTGTCAAATATGTTAAATCAATTTTTACTGATTGGTTTGTATTTCCCTTGATTTGATTTGGAGCTTCTAGCGTTGGCATTACGGCTGCTTTATTCCATGTTATTGAAGTAGCTCCTTGTGGCAAGACTCCGGTAGCTGTTGGATCAAACCTATCTTGGTTGTTCCAAGTCTTTACTTCTGTAGTAGCTACTGTCCCTGGTGCAGGAGAAAGGTTTCGATAATTTACAGAGTCATAGGGAGTCCAGTAGGCATGCTTTATGCTTACCGTTTGAAAAACTGGTTGTTCAAATGTAATGTAAACCCTGTTGGCCAATGTTTCGGGAAATCTAAATATTCCCTTATTGTAAAAATAGTTCTTATAATTTGATATATTAGCGCCCGATATGTCGGCTCCAATAAAAACTGGACCTTCATTTATCACCTCTAATGGGGCATCAGTGGTATTTGTATTGTGCAGCTTAATAGAAGTCACTTGAATATTCTTAATCTGAGCATTAAGGGTTAAATCATCATATCCAAAAAATGGTATCAACGAAATATAATTTATGTAATCACCAGCAGCAGAAGATGACTTAAGCTCCACTGTTAATTTTAACGGTCTAGTGGGATCAAAATCAGACCAATCTATAACTTCTGAGCCTGACAAGTACTGGAACTCATACCTAGGTTTGCCAGATCTGTCTACAGACAGGGCTTCATATTCAAAAAATGATACAGGACTTTCATCTATCATCTTTATTGGATCTGATTTTGTAATTGTAGAATCTTTTTCAAACAAAAATGGCTTCTGTACACTACCTAATGACTGGTTACTGTATATAAAACTGCATCCACTTAATCCATTTGATACACCAAGGACGTCATTATTTTTTTGTGTATTTAAATTATTAAAGTTTTTATTATAAATGGAAATACTTGATCTCCACTTTTTAATTTCTTTTTTAGGAAGGGTCGCTATCCCATCAGATATATCACAGAGAGAAATATTTGTAGACTTATTAGCGTCGACAAGATCCATGTTATTTAATAAGTCACCCAAGTATGTGATGTTGTTAGAAGTGCTTCCGGAGTACAATTCAAGAGCACCTATCTTAGATTTAATCCTTTGTAGTGATGCTTTTTCCGACTCAATCTCATCATGAAGATTATTAAATGACGAAACATAGTTAGCAGCAAGAGAGTCAAACTGATGATTGATGATATTGATATCATCGGTTATCTTTTTAGTAAACTCATTAAACCTTAGTGAAGATGGTATTTCTCCTTTATTGATTAAGTCCAGTTTAGATATTGGACCAGTAATTGATTTTCTTATAGTTGATATGAGCTTCTGGTATGCCGTGTCAAAATCTTTTGGAGAAACGTTTTTATTCTCTACATAGTTGGCTATAAAGGTTTGTACACTATTTATTACCTGAGCATAAGCTAATGTGTCTGTTGATAATTGAGCCATAAGATTCCTTATATTAACTTTGACTTAAATATGTTATCATATCTAATAAAATTATTGGTTATTGCGTCTTCTTTTTCAGAAGAAAATTTAAAAATTAATCTATCAACAGAAAAGTTTTCCTGTGTAGTGTTTAAAGTTCTAAATACAACTCTATATCTAAATATATCTGGTACGTATTCGTACATAACTCTAAATGGTGTATTAATTTTTTGATTAAATATTAATGTATTATCATAATGTATAAAGCAGTAATCACTTCTGTCTTCGAATGAAGGCACCTGAGTGTCAGTTAATATGTAATTACTTATATTCTTAGCCACTGTTCCATCATCAAATACTACTTTAACGGGAGAATATGATGAGTAATCAAAGTTTCCAAATGAACTATTAGAAGAAGTGACAGTGCCACTATATGAGCTATAGGATGCGTTAGAGAATTTAGATCTGTCTATGTATGGCGTTTGAGACAAGGTTGCTGAGTTATCATAGTTTAAACTAGTAAATCTTTCTCCATTTTTACCCTCTGATGAATAGGTTGAAAGAACCGGAGAAGAAAGGTTCCTTGAGAATAATGATATTTCTTTGCTTGTAGCCTCATTAATTGGCTGATAATTACAAACATATATTGAATTAGGCTTCCTACTAGCTACGGAAAGGTATATTCCAGTAATTGTATAGGCTGACGATAATAGTAATTTTCCATCCTCGTACAAGGAAACTGTTTCTTGTTTTGGTGCAAACCTAAATTTAGCTTTTTGATCCGATGGATTAAATATCATCAATTCTGCTTTTATCTCTTTTTCAGTATAGGGCATAATTGGATGCCAGTCTGATTCTGTAACTGGATTATCCTTTACTGTGACACTAAATTCTACAGATGTTGGATCGGACATGTCATTAGAGGAAGATACTGTTCTATTTAAGTAGTTGGTCATCATCTTAACTGAAAGTGGCTTGCCTTCAAGTCTTATCTTCTTGCTTACAAAGTTAGACCTTACAACGTAGGGAGTCTGCTGAGCTATTCTGACTATATTATCGGTTGTAAATAATGATATATTTTTTATTGAAAACATATATTCATACAGGTTTGTTTTTTCTATATTATTCATACCATCTAATGCATCAGCTTTATTAAAGGCAGAGTAAGTCTCCTTTAATAAGTGGACGTTGTTTTCTGAGATGTTTGAATCTCCCACCGGGATCATCCCACCAGAGGTATAATTTCCTACTGACTTTACATTTGAAAGAAGATTTGATTCTATATAAGTACTAGAGTTTAATCCCCTAAACTTTGCCCCCAACGAATAAGATACAATAGCAAAAACCATATTTGAAATAAAGTCAGAATTTTTAAATAGATTCTTAGATTCAAGATCAGATGGAGAAACATCTTTTTTTATTTCTTTTAATAAATTTATTTCTTTTTTTGATTGCTCTACTGGATAATACTTAGTATAATCATAGTTATATATATTTTTATTTCTTAATATATAATTCTTGTTTGAATCTTTTAAGAAGAAAGTCAATACATAATCTTGTAACAAATCATGATTTTTTTTCTTTTCACTTCTTAAACTTTTTGTTAACACAGAAACAAGCTTAGAATTTAATTCAGATTGAATTGGTGCAAGCTTTGTTCTCTTGTAATTTTTCTGTTTAAAGAAAATAATAAAGCCTTTAATTTTTGTTTCAGCAAAGTCTATATCCAAATTCCTATCTACATACATAGGTGCATTTAATATGGATATTTTACTATTCAAAGGACTTGCACCATTTGCGGTTTCTTTGTCTAAAACAATTTGAGTGATGTACAGTCCCTGCCCAATATTTGGAGAAATCCTTATCCTTTCTGCGTCAACACTTCTTAGCAGTTCTACGGACACTGCTACTTCTGCGCCAACTATACCAGATGAGTCTGCGTTGAAACTTTGAAATTGAGCTTGAGAAAATATTGAATTATTAATAACAGATGGAGATTTTATTGTTAAATTCCAAGAGTTGTTAGAACTTCCAGTTATAATATTCTTAATGCCTGTATCACTACTAATGTTTTCTGCTGGAAAATTAGTATAAAAATTAATTGACTTAATGTCATTTTGTTCTATGCTAACTAGAGTTTCTTCTATTTTTGAAGAAAATTTTAATGAACCAGTAAATGAATCTACATAAGCTCTTTCTAAACTGGAAAATTCATTCCCACTTCTATCTGGGATCCTAGTTAATGGAGCAGTCTTATCATATAAATAAAGATTTTGATCATTATCAAAGTTTTCAACAAAATTAAGATTATATAAATCGTCTTCTCCGTGATAGGAATGAGTAATTATCTATATAAGAGTTTAAATAAGCTAAATCATTTTCTATTTTTTTAATTTCTCCACCGAATATATTCTCCATAGAAGAACCTAAGACTGATAGGGTGGAAGAAATATTGTATAAAGTTTTTATTTTTAATTCCATATCCCTAAAGAAGTCTATCATTGGAGCTCTGTCCATCTCACTAAGCAGGGAGACGTAGAGTGGGATATAATCGCCAGCTGAAACAAAAGATGATACCTTATTTATCATTCTTCCAAGTTCTTGCTTTTCTAATCTAGAATCTTGGAGTACCGAAGAAACAGCTTTTCTGGAGTTGGAACCAAAAGAGGATATGAAATTGCCTAAATTATTGAGCATTTGAAATCGATCTCCAGTCATTTCCGTCAACATCTTGAATGTCAAAGCTTACTCCAGCTGTTAAGTTATTTCTAACTATGTTGTATACTTCATCTCTGGAATTAAAGTTTGACATTACTTCTTGCGGTATTTGAATTATAACATATCCGCCGTTAGGATGCAGGAATGACATGCCGGTATGTATGTCTGAATAAGAAGCTACGTCTAAATCCTCTGCAAACCTCTTGGTAATATCTACCGAATGCTTTAATCCGCCACCTTTAATTCTCATATCTTCTACGGTAACATTTTCAAAAGTATAAGTATTGTTTACATTTATGGTGGATATGTGTAAAGCTAATGGATTATATTTAGTTGACATTGGATTGAATATAGTTGAATCCCTAGTAAACTTTAATGGACCATCTGATACAAAACCGGAAGGTGTTTTATATACGTTATCTTCAAGTATCTCACATCTTATTGGAAGAAGATACATAAATATTGGAGAGTTATTTTCTGCTCCCAAAAATGGGTTAAGAGGAATCATTTCTCCATCAATTTGATGAACCATTAAGTTTTCATTTTTTATAGTGTAAGAAACTTTAATTTCTTTAGAATTAAAAGGAACTATTTCTTTTTTAAAAGTTATTCTACCAGTATTCTTATCAAAATCTTTTATTTCTTTTCTAGGAATGTCTATCCACTTTCCCTTGGCGTTTTTGATAGAGACAAAAATCCAAGGACTTATAGGGCTAGCGTCAGTATAGTTATCATTAACATATAAGTTCTTATCATATTGCTCTTGTGCACAATGGACGGAACCGTACCTTAGAGAGATTGTGTTATCGGAAATAATTTCTGGGTTCTCATCATATATATCATAATAGCCATGGCCAAATATTGAAGAGCTTGGAGTTTTAATCTGCGTAGTATCATAATAACATTTAAGTTTCTTGCCTTTATATTCTTTCATCCAATTAGTAAAATTATAATCTAAAGGTATTGTTATCTCTTTAATAAACTTTCCAACACCAACATTAACGAACCATGTATCGAATTTACTCAATGCTTTTGGTGGAGAAGATACTTTAATTTTTGATCTAGTGTTGACTTTAACAGAGTATAGTGGGCATATATACCTTGTTGGCCTATTATCTTCTGTCTGTGGTGCTCTTACTGGGGTGCCGACGATGTTGTCTTGTGTTCCCCTGTCCATGTCTGAGTCAAATGCATTAAGGCCAATGTATACATTGTTTGGACCACGTGTATTTTCATCTAAACCTGGTTGATTCATATACTCTAGGTAGGATATTTTTTTTCCTAAGAACTTTTTAGTTGACACATTATAAAAACCCCAATCTAAACCATACGGAGCTGGCGTTGAATAGTCCCAAATTAAATTTAGGAAACCAAAATTTGCCACGCTGTTAACAGCAGTCGGAACATAGGAGTTGAAGTTGGGGAAACCTGTAGGCATGCCGTTGATGTCAGTTAAGACAACAATTCCATCTCTTACATTTATCGACAATTTAGCATTTTGTCTTGAAGTAAGATTGTCTGCATCTGCTATGTGATAGCTAGAAACCGTTACTTGAGGGGAAGTTTCTTTTGATTCATAGCCTACTCCTAGCACAGTTTTAAGAACATAATAATTACTTCTTCCGGGCACTTGAGTTAAGGTGAAATCACTATTACTTGCAAGAAGAGTTGGATCTCCAGTGCCATTTTTTTTGTAAGAAGAAACTATAGAAGGAGAAAAGTTATAAAAACTATAGCTTGTGCTTAAGCCGTTTATGACTACGTCTATCTCTTCATGCTTAAACGATATGCTATTGCCAAGTTTGTTAGTTGTAGAAGAATACCTTAACGGCTCAGAAGGTACATGCGAAACTGTTTTTGTTATCGTAACTCCATCTACAATTTGTGACATTGTAAAATCAATTTTATTTAAATTTATTGATTCTATTCTTGTTGGAGCTGATGAACTTTGAATCATATTTGAAATTGTAGAAAGATCTATAAGAGCTTCGTCAGCAGAATTTATTTCTGTATAGGCGGTTATTGTTCCCTGAGCGGTTCCTTCAAAGGTAGAAGTTCCACCGTACACAGGCGCTATACTTGTGCTAGGAGAAGAAATGCTAAACTCAACATTACTGATAGAAAAACCCTCTGCGTTAGGACCAAACTTTGGATCGTTTATTTTTCGACTATATACTCTAACGCCAATCCACTTAGCAAGACCTCTAGAATACTCTGCTCCACCAAAATCTATAACCTTTGAACTATTTTTATTTATTACGCCATGAGAACCTGCTACAAAAACTGGCAATACACCTGGTATATTGATTCTTTCTTTTGTTCTTTGATAAAATCTTTGTAGATCAAGGTCGCTAGTAAAAACTTCTAGCTCTCCAAGTCTAACAGCCCATTCTCCAGTTGAAATTGTTACCGAGTGGAGCAATTGATCGTTAGCTTTTTGTGGAACTTTAAAGAAAATATAGTCTTCTAATACGGTTGGTCCTGGTACTCCAGTGAAACTAATTCTTCTATATTCCTTACCAGGTATTCCAATATTTGATATATCTGAATATTTAACAGCTGCAGATATATACTTTTGAGATCCGGTTGGGGCATCTTCGCGATAGTCATTATACTTTGCATTATTATTTTTATATAGATTTAGCCAATACGTTGCTAGTACTGATTTTGTTTGAGAGTCGACTATTCCATCTACAAATCCTAAAGAAGCAGCGTGTTGAAGTAGTCTTATTTTAGATCCAGTAGAAGAATCATATAGGCCGTTGATAGTTACTGTATATCCCATTTTTAGCAGAGTATACTGGACATACTTAACAAATCCTTCTGAATAACCATTCCTAGTACTTGGTCTAGAAGTTGTAGATGTTGTAGTGGTTGAGGTGGTAGTAACACCTGATGCCCCACCACCTGCTGTTACTGTTTCAGTTCCTTTGTAGACTAGTGGATTTTGTTCTGTAAATTTGTCTGCTATAAAACTGGCTGTAGCAGTTTGTAAGTAGCCAATATATTGTTCAATTGTTGGTCTTTGACCAAATATTGATTTAAGGTATTGCTCTAACCATTGATTGAAAAAAGCAGAAAGCGTAATTGCAGCGTTATTCTTCCATACTAATGTTGCCCAAATTCCAATTGGTGACATTGTTCCGTCAATTAACATGGTGGATGTATCATATGTTCCATTAGTATCTTTAGCTGCTATAATTGCAGCTCTTATTGTTGCATTGGAAAGAGCTGTGCCCTTTCTGGTAGTAGTAGTAGCTGTAGTAGTAGCTGTTCCAGTGGTAGTCGTAGTGGTGCCACCAAAGGAATCTTTTCCTACAAAGTATTCATCCCATCTATTCCCAGCATCTATGTCCCCAGTGTAATGAAAGTTATTAAATGAAGACTCTGTTGTTTCCTGGTCAGCAGAAACTATATCTGTTTGAGAAAAAGCTTTTCCTGGATAAGGATATTTATTAAATGGAGAAAACTTTTGTTTAATTTGTATTTTATTTTCTTCTACTTCTGAAATAGAAAAATTAGATCTAGTTATTCCACCAGTATTTCTTGCTGGTTTGAATACAACATTTTTAAAATCAGCAGTACCGCCTATGGCTGAGGAAAAATTAGTAGACCAATTTATTTTATATGTGTTGACGGTCTTTGTTATCTCATTTATAGAAATACTTGTTTTAAAACCAAAATTATAATCTTTTACGTCTTGACTTCCAGGCAAAAAGTCACTTGGAGTTTTAATTGCAGAATCAGTTCTGCTATTGTATTCTGATGAACCTAAGATAGCATAAGGGTAAGATATGTTTGAAAAATCAATTTCATTAGAATTAACTGAGCTGTAAGCGTTTAATGAAACAGTAGATGGTGGAGTTGATTTAATCTGATTAAAAGCTTGTGTATCAAGTTTAAAGATTTTATAACTAGAATTAGTTTGACCCAATAATGTATTTCCGCCTGCTGATAGCGTGGAATTATAGTCTGTGAAATTTAAAAATTTTACATTTGGATTTGTGCATTCTATATAAAACTCTACATTGCTAAAGTCGGCATTTATTATACTTTCAGCATCTTGGCCGTTGAGAGTGCCTTCAAAATCTCTTAATAAAACTCCAGTTATAGAAGGTGCTATCTCTCTAGAAAACGTTTGCACACTACTGCCTATAGCATTCTTGAATGAAAAATTGTATTCTTGTTTTTCTAATTCTGAAAGAACCGTTACTTGTCCATTTTTTACTGCACCATTAATTGTCCACAGATTTCTCCAAGGAGAAACATTCCACAAGATTGTAGACTGGTTAGTAGTATTGTTTGTTGCAAAGTTATTTACCTTATTTTTATTAACATCAGAAAGGTAATTGTAGAAAAACTTATTTGGGCCAACTATTAAAGTGCTGACGGCAGAGGTCTGATTGCCAACTGTTCCAACAGGAAAAGCATTCAATGCTTCGTTGTTAGAAGTGTAAGAGCCGTCTGCTCGAATAATATCATTTACTAAATTAAGAAAAGGATTAGCGCTTATAACTAAGGACGAAGGCAATATGTTTTGCGTATTTGTTGATCTTTTAATTATTACAGCTTTTGAATCAACGGAGACTAAAGCTACTGAAGAAGATGAGGTTGAAGGAATCCCAGAAAAAGTTCTTAGTGAAACAACTGAATTATTATTTAAAACTTCAGTTCTTTTTCCAAATATGCTGTACCTAGGCCTGGTTGACGATTCATTATATTCAGAAAGATCCCAAGCATTCATGGTCGTGTGGCCATTTTTATATGTGTCTTGTACGGTAAGGAATCCAGTTGAAGTATTGGCTATAGACAAATCTATATTTAAGTAAGAAAGATTAGATGATATTAGTGAAGCATCTATAAAAACTGAAGCATTAGAAATTAAAGCTCTATTGACCACATTGCCTTGAAGCTCAGTAATAGCTTGTGTTGGTGTCCACACCAAAATATCAAACCTACTATAATCAATTGTATTATCGTCTATGTTTACTAGCCAATAGTTTCTTTGAGATTTGTTATTAGTACTAGCTGCAATTGGATTTTCAAAAAGATAATTTTGAAGGTTAAAAACTGACTCTTCCATGTTAGCAAATACGTAAGCGTTTTTTACCTGAGATACTTCACCAGAATAAAGTACTCCAACCTTTAGCGTTGCTCTTTCTGACTCTGCGTAAACATTCCTTATGTTGCCATAATTGTAAGTTATCTTTGCTAACAGTCTCCAGTTAAATGACTGAAAAGTTCTTGGATCCTGTATAGCTTTTCTAGGAGCATAAACTTTCCAACCATCGTTTGATATTCTATTCTTTAATAGTTCATTTTCTTTGTAAGAGAATAATTGTGTTGAATATACTTTTCTCTCAGAAGAACTTGGATCTACTACTTCAGACTCTTCTGCTACAGGCTTATAATACGGTATTGTATTTATTTTTTCTTTATATCCAAAGAATGGATTATAAGGAATATTGTCTTCGTTTTTTTCGTACTTGTTATAAATCAAATAAAGATCTTTTGGATTAACTTGCTCTAATAAAACTACTATCCTATACAGGTCAAGGCCCTGATATCTTGTGCCAGATAGTTCTACAATTGATCTATTGTTTGTGTATTTTTCTAGTATAATTTTGTAATTATTTTTTCCATTAGAATCTACAAAATTGTTTCCAGAACCATCTACTACTTGTATTCCATGTCTAGATGGCTCTCTAAGCTCAGAAGATTTTTCCATTCCATAATAATTTGCTATATTTGAATCAAGTAATGTAAAATTATTACTTACATAATAGCTATGAATAAACATCTCAGATTCAAAATTTGTTACCCTACCAGTGTAATTAAAGTTTATATCTTCCTGATCTTTATTTGCAAGATAGTTACTTATTGACACTTCAGAGTTAGCTACTATTGGAGAACCAAATCTTTGATTCATCTCCTGGTTGTCTTTTAGATACCTTAAAACACCAAACTCATCAGCATACATAGCGGTATCTATCTCCGAAGTACTTACTGGCACGATGTTTTCTGGTATCAACCCCGAAAGGTCAGAAACCGATAAGTGCATTTCTGGAGTAATTTGTCCTGAATTAAACCAACCTAAGTTAATTGAATCTTCTGGAAGGTATACAGCCTTTTTTACTGCAGGCTCATTGCCTTGGTTCGTAACATTTTTAAAAGCTTTCACAAACTATTCCTCTTCATAATCTGGATGTAGATCAGAGTACTCAACAACATAGGGTGTAGCGCCTAATAAGCCCATTTCATATTGGGTATATCTAGAAATTGGGTACCAATCGGGCAAATTCCAGGTTGGTGTTGCACTGCTGTTATAGTAAACCTGTTCTGTTAAAGTGTTTACTTTAAATGCTGCGTTTGAAGCATAATGTTTATAGTTTGGATTTAAATTAAAACCAGGTCTAAGAATAGGCTCATCCAAGTTTGACTGTGTAGAGTCATACTTTTCATACCAGTAGACTATATCTCCACTAGATACCGATGTTGGTGTTGCAGCAGCTTTGTCGAGATTAGTCTCAACTGAAGTAAACCAGTATCCAGGAGTGGCATCGTCTTGAGCTATGAAGTTACCAATACTAAAACGACCTTGAGAGTCAGATGTTACTCTGCCGGAATTTATGGTTTTGCCAGGAACTGAACTTGAATCACTATAGTTTGTGGCAAATAGATCTTTTAAGTTTCTAGCTTTTCTCCAATAGACATATACATCTGGGTTTGTTTTTCCATTTATTGCTACCGTCTGAACGCCGTCTGCCGTAACGATTCTTGAATCTACTTCTGCGGTCAATCTATCAATTGAACTTGGGTTTGGTTTTACATAATAATTAACCGTAGCGCTATAGTTGTTTTCATCTTTTACAAACAAGTATGCAGAGCTTTGATATGGCACGTTTGCGCCAGTATATTTAATTTGAGATCTAGCATACCCGTCTACGTTTGAAGTAATGGTAGAAGGAGTTGATGATATGTTTGAGCCTGATATTACAAAATCTTTATATGGCTTTGGGTTTCCGTTTACGTCCTTAGAGAAAATATTTAAAATCATAGAATCTTTACCATCCGCAAGAACCTGCTTGGGAGAAAGAATATGATCAAAAGTTTCATAATCATATTCTTCATGAGAAAGATAAACATAACCAGAGTCTAGTGCGGAGTATAAAGGATTGAGTTTTAACTCTGGCAATTCGTAATCGTCATCTTGGAGTGCTGACTCATATGTTATGTAAGTGCGATAGCTTACATTTGGGGTGCTAAGCAGTGATACCTTTGTTCTATAATCATTGTCAACAGTATTGAAATACTGATTGTCTACATTAAATACGTCAGCTACTCTATAAGATACTCTATAGGATCTTCCAATTTTAAATGGTTGATTTTCTGGTATTGATATAATGTTTATGTAATTGTCTTCTGAAGAAACACCAGAACAAACAGTCTCTCCCGTATATGTATCAACTATTGTTACATCAAATACATTTGAATATGCTAAGTACATACTGTTTGTATTTCTAGCTGTTATGTATTCATAATTATAATGAGAATACATACTTGGCGTAGCTTCATCGAAGAATGAAACTTGATTATAATTAACTGTAGATCCGCTAGAATCTACCGTTGATACAATTACTGGAGAACCTTTTCTGGCAAGTTGTTCTAAGACTACTTCTGGTTGGTTAAGGCTTGCATCGATCTTTGGATCTGCATAAATAAATCTTTCACCATCTTGGAAATACCAGCCACTTCTGATTGAAGGAGATATATACTTTGTTGCATCATAGTTAAGAATAGCTTTTACTGGCAAGCTTGATATTTTATATATTCCTGAAGCTGAATCATAATAATTTAAAGAAACATTTTTTTCAAGGTCATCTGTATAAACAGTTTTTTCATTTTCTATAAAACTATAATCGGTCCATATTGTTACGTCATCATTCTCATTGATGGCTTCCACTGAAGTAAAATAAAGATTTGGAGATGAGGCGTAATCTCCTAGGCCAAAATCTGATCTTTGAATAGTGTAGTAATCTATTACATTTGAATTCCTAGTCTGCAGTAAGTCTTGATTGATATTTGGAGACGCGTGAACTACTCCATTTTCAGACATATAGAAATTGTATTGATCTATTGAATTTGCATTAAACTCTTCCCATACAGGGTATTCAAAAGGATACACATCACCATCTTTGGATCTAATCACGATTGAACTTGGCGTAGATGCAAAAGGTATTCTGGTCTGTGTAAAGAAGTAATTAACTGTAGATCCAGATGTGTTGTCATAATCACCATGACTAGATGGAGAAGCTATAGTTGCTCCAATGAGTGATATGTTTATATTAGGGGATGACGGTATGTAGTATGGTTCATTTTCATCTCTATTAACAGAAATTCCACCATATATTTTTGTCGAATCATATATTGGAGCTTTTTCATAAGAGCCAACTAAAACATTATCTATATGTATATAAAGAGGAGTTGCATTGGTTGGCATAGAAAAGTGTTTTAGAATATCTGTCATAGACATTGATATGCTGCTCTTGTTAGAGCCAACAGAAGGATAATTAATTATAGTGTAATCTCCATAATATCTTACCTTTTGAGTTTGTACTGTTCTATTTTTAATAGCGCTGTAAATATTTGAATTTAATCTAATTTGACCATCGCTGTATGTAGGGCTGCTAAAGTTTTTTGTGATAACCGTAGATGAATTGTTTGCCATAGAACCTGAGGTAAATGATACCCAAGCATAGTTGCCTGTTGCTGCACTTGCATTCTTAGACGACAAGTAATTAATTGTAGCTTGTTGAACAGCATATATTGGTATTTGAGTTATGGTGTATGACTCAGTTGCAGAAGGACTTATGGTGTTCAGATAAGGGGTTGCTGCAGAGTCTACGGAGTAGAATGTTATTTGATTTGATGTTAATCCAGTTGGACCAAATATATCTTTTGTTATATATTCTGGAGAAGATGGAGAATCAGAGGCATAGGAATTCTTTACGTAGTCTGTAACTACAGCTTTAAATGATCTTCCTGCGCCTATGTAGCCGTGTTGATTTAATTTTAGATAGATCTCATAATTGATAGTAGCCATATCGTGGTCGTAGTATGGCTCGCTGTAGGAAAGATACGTATCGTAAGCGACTTTGATTGGTTCATAATTATCTGTAGTTGTAGTGTCATATTTATATCCATGAGCTCTTAATCCAAAAGAGAATTCATTTGTTTTTTTGTCAAGCTTTTCTAACACAAGTTTTGCATCTTCAAAGTCGCCAATGCCTGGCTGATAGTTCTGGGTTGCCAGAGGTGTAGCATCTGTGTACTGAGGAATTCTAGACACGCCC